>OBEQ010561828.1_pt1 | contig 302403 bp, 336 predicted proteins | sample 1670901 | NCBI WGS metagenome assembly OBEQ01 (sample SAMEA104232315, study PRJEB22302) | groundwater metagenome | biome: forest; feature: aquifer; material: groundwater | place: USA | collected 2011-08-07 | depth 5.4 m
AAACCATTGACTTTAGTCAATGGATGAATGGCATAGTATCATTGGCTATTTTCTATCCTAAAAATGCGTTGTAGAGAAACCGTCTCTTTTCAAACCCCGTACTTTAGTACGGGGTGAGACGGTTTCACGCATTTTTATGATCTTCAGTGGTGACAAACTTTTAAATAGTAATTCATTCTCTGTCTTAATATGACAAAACCTCCACAAATAGAGAAACAGGACATCGCAGTAAAATTAAGCAGAAATGTCATTCTCAGTGGTTTTGCTGGTGTGTGTCTCGAGTTTGAAAAACTAGAGGGAGATAATGCCGCGGAGAAAAAACTGGCAGATACTCTCTCTCATTTAATGAGAAATGGTTCTTTAACTAAAGCCGGAGAGAACTTCCTCAAAGAAAAAATCAATGAATCAAGAACACTCCAAAGAACGTATAATGAATATATCACACAAGTTCTTGCTAAATTGCAAGCTGAGTTAAAATTAGATTAATTTTAGTTTTATTATCTTATTACTTCCTCTTCCACAATTTTTTTAAACCCTTCTTTTTCTCTCATTAAAATGCCCACAATTATGCCCAAAGAAGAAGCTCTCATGGAAAGCGTCCTTCCTATTTTAGTTACTGATGTCATGCAGACACTCGAGGATCAAGGTAAACATCCAGAGGAGGATTTTACAGAGAGGCTTCGTGTGGCGTTAAGAATAGTGGTACCAAAGTATTCGCAGATCGAAGATGATGTTTGGAATCACCAGAAGAAAGAAAAAATCGTCCAAGATGTTTGTAAGATAATTCAACTATAGCATAATCTTTAAATAATCAATCTTTATCCTCAAAATTATGGACACAAAGAAAGCCGCCGCCTGGTTTATCATCGGAATCATGGTTCTCAGTATCGCTGGTTTTATAGGTGGTGGACTCTCCTCCGGAAATAAGACCACTTCTACTATCCAAGAATTCAACGGCTACACTTTCACCCGAGAAAATAATCAATGGGCCGTCACAATTGCTGGTCAAAAGTATGGTTTTGCCTATCTTCCTCAAGAATTACAAACAATCACTCTTCCTCTCGACGTCAGCAGTTGGCGAAACAAAGAGAAAATCTATCTTGTCGAAGATTCCTGGACGATTGACTCGTTCACACCTCAAAACTCTCTTAATCTCCTGGGTGCAGTCTTCTCCGCCAACAATGTCCGTCTGCAAAAAGCCTGCCTGAACGCAAAAGATTGTCCTGATTTACCGATTGTCAGCTGTAGTTCATCGGCATTAGTCGTCCGTTCTGCTTCATTTAATACGACGGAAACGAAACTAAGTAGTGACAATCAATGCTTTATTTTGGAAGCAGTTTCTCCTCCGGAACTAGAGAGGACTACGGAAAGAATTATATACCAGTTCTTAGGCGTGATGCAATAAACAGTATTATTATTATTATTATTATTGGTGGTGAGGCATGGTTGAAAAAGATTTACAAGACAAACGTACAGAAGTAATCGACAAAGTTAAACATTTCTTTTCCGCAGACAAAGCAGACTCTGCTGATCCTCTAGCCCAGAAAAGAAAAAAAGTCATTTCTTTTTTCAAAGAAAATAAATCCGCCCTTATTTACTGTGCTCTTTTTCTGATCATCCTGCTTGGTATTTCTATCCGTGTTCTTAACTTTCCTCTATTAAAAGATGTAACCACCGGAGAATGGATTTCTAACGATTTAGATTCCCACATCTATTATAAATACGCCAAAGAAATTCTCATCACCGGGACACTCGCTCCCATTGATCATACTCGCTTCATTCCCATGGGCGCGCCGACGGCAAACTACGCCTTTCCCGCCTACTTCATCTATGGAGTATACAAAGTCCTCCACTTTTTCAGTTCAGCCATAACAATAGATTATGTCGATGTTATTTATCCGATCATTGTGTTTTCCATCGGCGTATTCTTTTTCTTTCTCTTAACACGTCGTATTTTCGGCAATTATGTCGGTCTGTTAAGCAGTCTTTTCCTCGTCGTCATGCCCGCCTACTTACAGCGCACGATGGGGGGAAGTTCCGATCACGATGCTTTGGGTATGATGTTTCTGTTCATCTCATTATATCTTTTCTATGTTGCTTGGCAGTCCACAACAACCAAGAGAGCGTTGCTCTTTGGAGTTCTGGCCGGAATAGCAACGGGTCTGACCGGATTAACCTGGGGTGCTTGGAAATTCTTGGCGTTAATCTTTGGTGTTTTTGTCCTTGTTGAATATTTCCTTCAGAAGGTCGAAGAGCGTCAGATTTATTGTTATGGATTATGGTATCTTGTTGCTGTTATCGTGATGGTTAGTTGGGTGCCGTTGTTTCCATTAAAATCATTAATCATGTCGGTAACAACCGCCCTTTCCGTTTTTGTTTTAGTTATTCTCCTCGTCGATCTCATCGTTTTCAAAAAAGATTGGCTTAAGATAAAACAAAAACTACCTCACAAAATTCCTCCCACCTTTGTGAGTGTTATCATCGCCGTTGTTATTGGAATTCTCGGATTGGTTGCGTTAATTGGTCCGATGCATCTTGGCGCTCAACTTTCCGAAGCAAAGACATTATTACTTCATCCGATGGGTAAAGATCGTTGGGAATTGACCGTTGCAGAACAACATCAACCTTACTTCACCGATATTCTCGCCAATTTTGGTCCGACTTTCGCCGGTCTTCCTTCCATTTACTTTCTTTTTATCATTGGTACACTCTTGGCGTTCTACGCCATGGTGCGAGAGAACAAGAATAAAATAAAACTGGTCACTGTTTTCGCCGCTTTTCTCTTAGTACTGTTTATGACTCGCTATTCTCCCGCGGGAGTATTAAATGGCACAACGACAATTTCCGTTTTACTTTATTTCGGCAGTTTTATTGTTGTCACGATCCTCTTCTGCTATTACCTCTTCCAAACATTTCTTCATCATTCCGAAGAGTATCATCAACTGAAGAAATGGAACAGTGGTATTTTGTTATTGCTTATTTGGACAATTTTCATGGTCATCGCCGCGCGTGGCGCAATTCGCTTAATCTTTATCTTTGCGCCGATTGTTGCTCTCTTTGGTGGTTATGCTGTGGTAGAACTAGCCCGACTCTGTTTTGGAATCAGCAACAAATCCTCTCGCATTTTACTTTTAATTGTCTTGGCACTCGTTATCATCAGTCCATTGGCCGCTCCGTTTTCTGGTATTATTCCTAACAATTACGACCAAGTTAAAAAACAAGCAACCTATAGTGGTCCTCCGTATAATCAACCTTGGCAGCGCGCCGGGGCGTGGGTTCGTGAGAATACACCACGGGATGCAATCTTTGCTCATTGGTGGGATTATGGCTATTGGGTTCAAGACGGATTCCAGCGTGCCAGTGTTCTTGATGGAGCTAACAAAGTAAAATATTGGAATTACTTAATGGGTCGTCACGTCTTAACTGGGCAAACACAGCAAGAGGCATTGCAATTTTTGTACGTCCATAATGCCACTAATTTGCTCATCGTTTCCGATGATATTGGTAAGTATACAGCCTATTCTAGTATTGCCTCCGATAAAGATTATGATCGCTATGGTTGGGTTAATACGTTTGTCCTCAATCCCAAGGGAACACAGGAAACACGAAACAGTACGGTGTTGATGCTCCAAGGCAGTTATGCCCTCGATGCTGATTTTACGTGGCAGGGACACGTCTTTGCCCGCGGTCAATCAGGTATCGGTGCGGTTTTTGTACCACTGCTTGTTTCTAAAGATGATAAAAGCAATAAAACATTGTCGTTTGCTCAGCCTACGGCTGCCTTTGTCGATCACGGTCAGCGCACAGATATTCCACTGCAATGTCTTTTCTTTGGCGATCAGATGATAAAATTCTCCACACCCGGATATGGCGGCTGTCTGCGTATTATTCCCGTTTTAAGTCCGGACGGAAAAGTTGATAGTTCGTTTGGCGCAGGTCTCTTTGTTTCAGAGAAAGGAATGAAAGCATTATGGACAAATCTCTACATCTTCGATCAGAAGAATCCTGACTTCGATACTTCCGCATTTGGATTAATCTATGGCGAGAAAGAAGCAAAGATTCCGTTATCGATAATTCAAGGTCAACTCATCGGTCCGATCAAAATCTGGAAGATTAATTATCCCAAAGGATTCACGGTTAGTCCCGAAATGACGAAAGTCTATCTCGGGGGGAACGAATATTTGCCGGATTATTTTTCTCAGGTTAATGGGGAGGGAAATCATGACAAACTATCAAGAGTTGGCACGCCAGAGGATTGTCCACGATCTAAACTTTACAGATCCGCAGGTTGATTACATTGGCAGAATCTTTGCATTGAAAGAAAAGACGTTGCTCGTTGAGAAAATAGATGCACAATATACCACTGTTCATTACTCCCGTGGTCCTGCTTTAGAGGTACTCCAGCCACGTTCTGTTTATCTTAATGTTATTCTGCAGAACGCCTTACGAACCGAAGGTCATAATTCACTCCAAAGAAAAATCGCAAGAGCTTTAGAAACAGTTGGCGTTGACTCTTCTTCGTTGTTTTCCTATTGTGAAAAGTCCTATGGCATTGAAGGAGAGAAGACAGGATTCAATGTTGATGTTCATTTTGGATTTTGACAGATTTTTTCACCATTCCACTATTTCTCTACTGATCAGTTGTTCTAAATTTATTTAAATAAAGACTGTCTTTTCCACTATCTCATCGAGGATTACCATGGATATAGACAAATCATTAGACGCAATGGAAGGGTGGGCATACGGAGTTTTCGCGGGATTAACAGGTAATAAAACCGATCCTGCAAAAATTATTGAACTCTGTAAAAATATCAATGCCGAAGGAAGAAAATTAGAATATCGTAGGAATGGTATCAAACATTATGATGAGAAATTAAAAGAAGCTAAGAAATTAGCCCAGTCAGTAGAAGAACATTTTAAAGAAAGAAACGCTGCTTGGGAAGAATTTAGAAAGAAGCATCCTTATTGGGGGGGTAGTGGAGATCGAAGTGATGATTACATACTTGGTTATAACCGTTGCGAAGATAAGACTGAGTACCAGTCTGATTTTCATAATACCACCAATAAACTAGGTCATTCATTTTATGGTGGAACATATGTACTGGCCAAGGGAAGACAGTTATTAATGGCCTATGCTTCTTTCATCACTTCCCCAGCAGTTAAAACAGAAATTGAATTTGTGAAAAAGACAATAACTGAAATGAGAGCGGCGGCTCAAGTAATTATGAATGTTATGGAAAAAATCACAAAATTAGCAAAAGATAAGAAAAATCAAGACCAATTAAAAGTGAAAACAGACGCTCTTTATGCTTCAGTTAAAAAAGTTGCTACTTCAATGTATAATACCAGTTTACGTGAAATGCCCGTGATCGGCGGAAAAGAAATGAAAGTTATACTTCGAGAACTTAGATTTAATTCCGAGAGAGATCTAAACGGTGCGAACGTAAATGTCTATTTTAATCTTGATCTATCTGAAATCATTGATTACATTAAAGATCATCTTAAAAATTGCAAGAAAAAAACTCTTTCATAATTCATGGTCTCCGCTTTCCTTCAACTTCTCGTTCTCTTCTTCGTCATCTTCGATCCTCTCGCCAGTTTTGTCATCTTCACCGTTGCCACCCATAAGATGTCGAGCATCCAGCGGAAAACAACAGCGATCATCGCCGTCTTTGTCGCCGCCACAATCTCTTTTCTCGTCTTATTTTTCGGTCAAAACTTCTTAGATTTATTTAACACCAAGATTGCCGAGTTTCAAATTGCCGGAGGCGTTATTCTGGGCATCCTTGGTGTGAAGATGGTCTTAGGATATTCTCTCGTTGACGTCGATCGTGTTGAAGGCGATTCCAGCTGGGCCATCGCTTCGATCATCGGAACGCCGCTGTTGACAGGTCCAGCCGCCATAACTTCGATTATCTTATCAGTCAATGACTACGGCACGCTTACTACTGGTCTCGCCGTCGGAATCGTCTTGTTGGGAACTGCTGTTCTATTTTATAACACCGAAAGAATGACAAAAATTTTAGGAAAAACGATGATCCAGGTCACCTCCACGATTCTCGGTTTGATTACACTCTCGTGGGGGATTAAATATATTCTAACGGGACTGGGGATATAGATATTAAGAACGTGGTTTCTTTTAATTATTTCACAATCACTGTCTCATCCATTCTAAAACTGCCATCGCCATTATTGTAATAGAGAAAAACATTATCATTGTTATCCACGGCAATTACATCTTCTAATCCATCATCATTAATATCAAAAACACCCAGTTGTTTCACTCCATTACGGAGCATTCCAATTGTTCGATGTTCATATCCTTCCTTCTTGACCGGAAGACTTACAATTTTATTCTTAACGTACACTCTAATCTCGTCGCGTTGCGAGTCTTCTTTTTGCTCTTTCGAATTTAATAAAACGTAAACATCACCCGATTGTTCTCCAACTACAAGATCGACGTAATGGTCTCGATTAACATCGCTCTGAATGATAAAATAGTGTGGTGCGCAACTCAGTGTTGTCAGTGTGGCAATACTTGCTCCAATATTGTGGTACCATTTCATTTTTGTTCACCTTTCTTTGTTATGACAATTACATTAAAACACCAATTCGGAATAACACTAACCGGTTTCAATCCGTTGTAGAGCCAACCCGTATAGTGTGGAATAACTTGCGTCAACTGGAAAAAGAATGGAATTGTCGGAGACAACCCTTTTGTCTTCGTTATCCTCAACTGCTTTTGCAACATTCGATAATATTCATTGATTGGTCGATCGCCAGGATGATACTCCACTTTTGCCGTGCGTAATAACTTCCCTGTCAAGAGAAACAGCACCCGTGAAGAAAGATGCGCCTGATTTGGAATACTCCAAATGATCTGGCCATTCGGCTTGAGAATTCTCGTCAACTCTTGAATTAACTTTTCCTGTTCCAGCAGGGGAAAATGTTCAATCACATCGAGACAGAGAATCACATCAAAAGAATTATCCTGTAGATCATTCTGCAGCAGATCGCCTTTCTGAACGAATTCCGAACCATAGAACGCATCAATACCCGTAATATCATATCCCTTCTTACGAAAATATTCTACCAGTAAACCCTGTCCGCAACCGGCATCAAGAATTTTGGACGTTTTGGGAGTTTTCTCCAACAGTTTTGTCACATACTTCATCTTTGCCACAAACGTGTGACGATAAGACCATTTCTTAAAAGACCAATTTGGATTAATCTTTTTCAGATGATCTCCCGAATAGAGACGTTCGTAGTTCATAAGACTAAGTCGAGAAGAGGGTTATTTAAAGATTGTGAAGAAAGAGACATATCAAGATTTTAACCAATCACATTACGATACATTTGCCAATCCATCTCTTTCCAATCTTCAAACAGCGATGGAGACATCTCATCATGAAAAAGACACGATCCCAGATCGATGATCGAAACCCTTTGCCGGTCTGGAGCAATAATTATATTTCTCTTTGCTACTTCTAACTTTGCCAATCCTCTTTCGTGAAGTTGCGTTATTGTATCTTCTAATTGTCGTTGTAATGATCTACTCTGTAACTCTCCACGTAGAGGTTGCCGTCCTTCTCGATATTCTTTGAGAATAGCATTATAACCACAGATCGTACCGTAGTTATGAACAAGATGAGTAATTCCTCCAACATCCCGCGCTAACTCTAACCCCCTTACTTCCGTAGTAATGTGATCTTTCTCCCATTCATCAGAACTATTAAACGCTTTGAGAACATAAAGAGTTCCTCCTTTCTCTACTTTCAACACAAAGCGAGGGACGTAATCATACAAATCTTCTTGAAAAACAAGAGTAGGGTCTATCGCTTTCAGAAGTCCATCTATTACAATTTGTCTCATTACTATCACAAATCAATGATTATTTAAAAGATTAATCCTAAAAATTCTCAATACACCCTTCTAAACTGATTATACAATCTCTTCCCAAAATGCGATCCCGTAGCAAAACGACGTAATGTATTATATGCCTTATCGTTGCGTGAGACTTGATAGATCATGCTTCCAATCACTGGTCCCAGGCGATACTTTAAATGCGACTTCTTTGCCAGTCCTCGACCGAGCTTCAATGCTTTCACTCGTTCCTCATAACTGAACTCATTTGTCTCAAACACTGGCAAACCTAACTTCGTCGTGGAATTTTTTAAAAATTCCTCCTTAGGCACTAAGAACCGTGCCCGTCCTTCCTTCTCGTGATCACAGAGCCATTTGTAAATTTCTGTTCCTGGATAGGGAATCATATTAGAAAAATTGACATAATCCGCAGGAATTGATTTTGCATATTTAATTGAATCCATTGCCCGTTCAAATGTTTCTTCTTGGTGGCCAATGATAAAATTAACCGCAAACTTTAATCCTATTTTTTTCGTGAGATGAAATGTCTCCGTTGCTTTTTCTAATGTAATTGCTTTCTTGATGATTTTTAACATTTCCGGGTTTCCGGTTTCTAATCCATAGGCAACAAACTCGCAACCGGCATCTTTCATCAGGCGCAATAATTCTTCATCAACTCGATCTGCCCTAATTCCATTAGCGCAGTTCCAGCGGAACTTCATTCCACTCTCCAGAATCATTCGGCAAACTGTTTTTGCGCGATTCAAATCCATCGTAAACACATCGTCGACAAATTCAAAGAAGCGATAGCCTTGGTCATAAAAGTGCTTAATCTCAGTAATGATATGTTCTGGCCCACGCGGGCGGAACGCTTGCCCCATACTAATCTTGACATCACAATAGGTACAGCTGTAAGGACAGCCACGTGACGTTTCAATCGGTAACCGTTTGTCGATAAAATGGATGTAGCGTTGCAACTCAAATTTGTGATATGCCGGATGGGGGAGATCATCTAACTGCCAATTTAATTTGCGGATCTGATTTTCGATAATTTTACCATTCTCATTCTGCCATATTAAACTCTTGATCTGATCGATGGGATACCCTAAGCATAGCTGTAAGAGTGGAATTTCTCCATCGCGGGTAATTGCAAAATCGGCTTTCGTGCTTTCCAATACTTCTCCTTTCATTGTCGAGATATGTGCACCGCCAAGAACCATTGGCAACCCCGTTGCCTCTTTAATTTGGTCAATAACTTTATAGGTATTGGCGAAATCAAAACTAAACATCGTTAAGCCAATTAAATCGGCGTGGAACTCTTTTGCTTTCTCTACAATATCTTTAACGGTGTAATCTAACTGTAAATCCACTACTACTGATTCGACACCATACTTTTCGAGATAAGCCATCAGCATCGCTACACCTAAATGGGGATTTAATGCCCGACCATAACTTGCCGAGACTTCTGTAATAACAAACAGAACACGCTTAAAGCGTGGTTTGTATTCTGGCTTCCAGACATCAGCCTCTTCCTGTGACGAAATTCCAGTTAAAGTCTGAGCTTGTTGATGTTGTACTATTTCAGTTGGGGGAGTCATAAAACCACTTCTTTGAATTGAGAGTTAACAATTGTGAATTTGTCTGTTCTTATATAGTTTTTGGAATTTGTCGCTCTGGATTTAAAAATCCTATGGAAGAGGAGTTTGAAAAAAAGGAATTTTTGGTGAAATAAATATCAAAAGACATTAAACCCAGCCAAAGATTCCGCTATTTCACCTCCTCTTGAGAACTTTGCACATTGAAAAGTGAATTATGCAAAGTTCTCGAACAAGCTCCTGTCATGAAGTTTTTTAAATCATTTTTAGTTCTATATAAAGATGTTTGATTATTCTCTGATACGTCAAGTGCTTCTCGCGCAAGAACCGGGACTCAAATCATTTACCGCTGAAAAAGAGCGCTTTACTGCTGCCCAATCTTTGGGAGCAGATTTCGATGCTTTGCAGGTGATTGCAAAATATGGTCAATTACGGGGCTGTTATCAAATCCAAGAGCCTTTTCCCGATTTAGAAACATATCTGCTGGGAAAATGGGATAATGCCTGTCGTCAATTTCAAGGCTTCCGTCCGGAGCGGTTTGTAAGTATACTTGCAAATCATTATCTTGGGAAATATCCCGATCTAAAAGAAGAGATTCCTCATAACAGTTATGAACAAATTCTTCAGGCATTTCAGTTATTAGTCATCCCCGGGTTAATGGTTGGTCGGATCGATGCCTTTGCTGCGGGAAAGGTCCGTTCAAATACATTAGAGAAAATTCTATATGGGTATGATGAGTTTAAAGTGTTTACACAGCAACCTGGGTTGAGAAAGTAAAAGTCCAACTTCTAATTTTCTAAAATCACAATCTTTTTAATCAAGCCCCTGTCACTACTTCCTATGTCCAAACAATATCAGATCATTTATCGTAAGAAAGACTGTATCGGCGCTGGCGCCTGTGAATTTGCCGCCCCAGAATTATGGGAATATGAGCTTGGTAAAAGCATTGCCACGTTAAGAGATCCTCGAGCAAAAAAAACAGACGAACAGGAAGAACTGATCATCGATGAAGCTGATTTAGCTCGTCATCTTGAAGGTGCGCAAGTCTGCCCCGTTAATATTATAGAAATTTATGATCTGGAGACGGGCGAGAAGATTCATCCGAAGGAATAGGGACTACTAACCTTAGCGTAATGACTTCAAAAATTGCTTTATCTCTTTTTCAAAAAGAGTAAAATCGTCTAATTCTGTACTCAAAAAATGATACGCTTGTTGGTCATCAATCTCTCCATACTTATGAACCAGAACATTCCTAAAGCCTTTCATTTCTTTTATTCTCTTTACCAACTTTTGACTCAAAATATTCTTTTTCTCCAGAGTTGTAATTATATCATCTTCACTATGGGGGATTCCTAGCTTTTGTTGAGAAACAATCATTGAGGCAATATCAACAACTTGCTCAATTACTAACTCGATGGTCTTCTCGCACGCTCTTCGTGTTCTCAGATTTTGGTAATACTCTTCTTCCTCCGGAAGCATTTCTTCTAGTTCTAAGAGATACTTATCCATTGCCTCTAACTTCTCGAGGATATTTTTCTTAAGTTCCAATCGGCTCACTCTCCAGCGCAGCATAATACTCATTAAGATACTTCTCAAAGAATTCATACTCCTTAATCACTTTCATTACTTCATCAAAGAGGAACTGATAGTTTTGATAGAACAAAATTCTTCCCGTAATCACTTCTTTCTTTACCGTTAATGGAAGATCTTGAAAGATATGCAGATCAACCTTATCGGGAAGATTTCCTAACGCCGTTACCCTAAACTTAAACCTTTCATCTTTACTTCCATCATAATAAACAGCAATATCAATGTCAGAGAGAGGATTACTCTTGCCTTTAGCTACGCTGCCGAAGAGAATAATGAATTTCATTCGTTTCTTCTTGTCTAGTTTGAGCAGAGTTTGTTTAATCTTTTGTACGCTGAGCATATGTTAACTAAGGTGTAGAAGGTTATAAAGATTTCGACGGGGGAAATTAAGCAAATTCTGCAAGCAGTTTATCCAAGCGTTGATCAATAGGAAGAGATCGGCGGGGGATAAAATATTTTTCACCCACTTCTTTATTAGAAAAGAGGAGTTCAACGAATCCTCGAAGTATAACTCCCGTGATTTTAATCGAACATTCATCTTCTCTGCGTTCATCTGCCGTTTGCTGATCAATGTACCCCCGCGAACTGTCACGAGGATAACAATATTTTCCATATCCCTCTTCTTTTACGTAGACCGCAGCATATACTAATGTTAAGTGACCTTTAATATCATACCGCGCTTCACTGGCAAAGCTTGTATTCTCATCATACTCCATAAACCGTTGCTCTAGATAGACTTGACTCTCCGGATTATCTAGTGGTTGCAATGGTAAAACGAGGAGATAAGACACTTCCTCTTGCTCTAATTTCTTTCCCTTTGCCGGGACAGTTCGAACTAACTCGTAGCTTCCTTGAAACTTTCTTACTTCTAAGACTTTATCTCTTTTTAAAACAGTAATCGCTGCTGTTTCGTTATCCTGAAGAAGATCTTTCACTTTCAGAAAGTCGTGTACTTTTTGTTCTAGTGGATTCATTATCTGTGGTAAAAAGATCAGTTCTATTTAAAGATTAACTAACAGTTTTATGATTCTCGGTGAGGAGTTCATTCGCGTTCGCTCCTTGATCGTCCTCTTCTTCACTCTTCTCCCTCAACTTCCGTATCCCCCAGACATTCCAGCCAATCTTCAACAACACCGTTATCCCCGTGGCAATCGGTGCGCCAACAATTCCCCAGCGCAACACGAAAAAGATTGTCAGACCCGTATTCACCAGCAATGTCAGAAAGAAGTCAACCAGAATAATTCTAAAATAAAACGCAGACACTTTATTCTCCCCCACCAGAATCGAATTAAAATAAGAATAAATGACGAGCAGCGTCGAAGAAAGAACCAACACGATAGGAAGCCAGCGGTCAGTATATTGTGGTCCATAGAGCAGCGGCATCGCCACGTACGTCAACCCCAAGATCAAAGCCGAAAACGGCAGCAGCAATTTCAAAATTCGCAGCAGCGACTCCCTTATCTTATACTTACTCACCACTGCCATCGGTAGAACAACAACCGGAAAAACATATGCCACTAGCCTAATAATATTGCTGATCGAAGATTGGGCAGAATAAATCGCCTGCTGTTGAAACCCGGCAAGATAGGGAATTAGTAGTGTATCTGTCTCTCGCAATAAATAAAATCCCGCTTGCATCAAGAAGAGTGACATTGCCAGATTAAAAAATTCTCTCATCTCCACTCTCTCTCTTTGTGGCGTACTTTTCCAGACTCTTCTAATGGTTGGCAGTGCCATTATTCCTGCAATTAGCAGCGCCAAAGACATACTCATTAACAGTGAATTAAATGTAATTGAAAAGACTGCGAAAAGTATCACAAAACCAATGAACACCATTCGATTGACCAACGAATAGACCGAACATTCTGTAAATTTCTTGAATCCCCGCAGCAATGAATAGGTGAGATAAAAGAGAGTGTACACTCCAAGGTATAACGCAAAGTTCCATTCTAATCCTTCTGTTGCGAAAATAGACTTTATCTCCAACAAAACAAAAAGAACAATGGCTGTGATCGGAACAATAAACAACAGTGCTTTCTTCAGTGCATCCTTCATTTTCGCCGGATTCTGTACAATAATCTGTGTAATCGCTTCCGGAAAACCCAGCGACGTAAACAAAAATGCCACAGTCACCAAACTAAAAAAGTAAGAAAAAATTCCCAGCTCTGTCTGCCCGTACAATCGTGCAATCAACACTTTAGTAATAATAATACTCAGTGCAATTAAGCTATAGAGAATGAACGTTTTGATTAGATGAGCGGATGTCTCACCTCGACTAAACAGAGAATATATTGTACGACATTTCTCTCTCAGAGCGGAAATCATTGTAAGAATTGTGTTACTACCTTGTGCATCGTGCACGTTGGTTGTTGATATTGTGTAAATTGATGTGTTTCCGCTTTTCGCAGCGTCTCTGCCAGCAGTTCAACTTTTTCGCAGTACAGTAATGCCGCCGTTTCTTTGGCCATCGCCTCCAGATATTCCACTTGATGTCGCGGATCAGTTCGATCACGATTGGGCAGGGCAATTACTTTTTTTCTCTGACGGAGAATTTCAAACACTGTGCCTGGACCACCGTGGCAAATCACCACGTCCGCGCTAGAATAATATTTATTTAAATCGGGATCAAACGTGAACCATTGACAGTGCTTCGGTTTGTAATCGCCGTGTCCTAATTGAATCACAATCTTCTGTTTTACTATTCCTTCTCCTTTCAAGCGATCAAGTTCCATCACGAGAGGATCGAATTTTCCATTTCCAACGGTCACAAAAATAGTACTCATGATAACCTTCCCGCATACACTGCTTTCGGATACACTTTCTTCATACTTTCCCACTGCACGATAAACAGATCGCTAATTGGATAAACCAGTTTTCCCGTGAGAGATTTGTGGTGCACGCGTACCCATGATTCCACAAACATCGTTTTTATCCCTTTCATCTTTGCCAACCAAAACAACGGAATCGTTAACGCTGGTCCGGCGCTCAGCACGGCATATGGTTTTACTCGATGGAGAATTTGAAACGCCTGAATTGTTGAAGGCACCATCTTTACACTGACTTTCAATATCGATTTGTCTTCCATCAACCGTGGATTACTCATCACATGAATTTTCCCCGAAAATGTAATCTTAGCACTAGAAGTCTGATCATCGTGGCCGATGACGTATTCATATTCATAGTTATCCCCCAGCATCTCTACCAGGCGGAGAATTTGTGCGGTATGACCGCCCATACCTAATACAACCAGCACTTTGCGCTTCATTTTCCATCTATGGTTTGATAAATTTTATAAAGGTTAGGGAAGAGTAAATCAGATATTATTTTAAAAACTGTAAATCATGGCAAAGAAAAACGAAAAACAGCCGCAAAATGAACCTAGAATGGACAGCACTCCCTCTTATTCTGTGGGGCAGACAGATATTGCTTCATCTCAAAATCCCGTAAAACGTAATCTCAATGTTGTGACTAAAATCGGTTCTACAGAAGGTGTAACAACATCAACCACAGAAGTTCATTCCCACAGTCAAGCTCAAAATCGATCACCTCCCAATAATACCCCTTTTACTCACCAAACTCACCAAGCAAAACATGGTTGGCAGCAAAAAATAACTTCCTTCCTGAAAGACAAATGGAATCTTTCTTTTTTAGTCATTCTCTTCCTTGGCCTGCTCATTCGCCTAAAATATATCTGGCAGGAGAGTATTTGGAATGACTCGTCAGTTCATCTGTGGTACGCTGTCAAAGTAACAAGAGAACCACTGTTTATGTTCAGTCGGCAATATCTTCTCGGAGATTATACCATCCCCCAAAGTCTCATGGCTTTATTCTATCTTTTTAGCAAAGACATTCTCTTCATTGGTCAAGTCGTTGCTCTCCTCTACGGGTTAGTGGGAATAGTCTTCATCTATCTTCTCGGGAAAGAATTAAAAAATAAATATGTCGGAGTTTTAGCTGCAGCGCTATTGGCGTTTAATCATCTCTTCTTATTCTATAGTACACGACCGCTTGCCGACTCTCCTCTCTTGGTTACCACAATAATCCTGTTGTATTGTATGGTTCGCTTAGAAAAAGAGAAAACGTTAAAGTGGGGTATTCTCAGTGGAGTAATGTTTGTCGCCGCAATGTTCACCAAAGTCCAGGCGATGACGTTTACGCTCGCCCTCTTACTCTATTATATTCTCTTTAAGAGGAAAGAAATGTTCCACGAAAAAGGTACTCTCTATTCTTGGCTGATCCCTAGCGGTTTATTGGTTATTGCACAAGTTGTTGGCACGTTCTTCTTCCACACTGGTGTACTCGATCGCGTCTTTCAACTTTTTCTCGATCAACGGGGGATGCCTTTCGGCTTTGAGGCATTCAGGATGCTCCAATGGATTTTTTTGTGGCCTCTATTAAGTCTCGCCTTGCTCGGCATCGTTTTTGTCTTCTTCTACAAAACAAGAACCTATTATTTTCCAATTGTTCTCCTGCTCTTCTATTACCTCTTCTTTGAGATCAACGTTGATAATACCCAAGATCGCTATCTTCTTCCGTTATTAGCTATTGGGATCATCCTCGCCATCTTTGCGCTGGATGAGATTTATCAATTCTGTTCATTGTTTCTTACTCGCAAGGTGGCGTTCTTCATTCCGTTATTGATTGTTTCAATGATTGCTTTGAACTATTACCATGTTGGTGATTCATTAAATTATAACAAGTCTTTTACCTATACCGGCTATCAAGAAGCCGGTCAATGGATTAAAGATAATGTTCCTTCTAATGCCCCCATCTTTGCCGGCGAATATCGTTCCATCCGCGTTTTTTCTGATCGAGAATTTGGCGGGCCACCTGGTCCTCCTAGCGAAGACTACGGTGGAACGGTCTGGAACTTACGCAGTCCCTATCGTTATACTGAAGATAATACTGCTGCCGGTCCACATAATTTCGAAGAAGATGTTACCAGGCTGGTTCAAAAGAGTGACGTTTATTTGGAAATTGATATTTGGGAATATGCCCAGCCGAGTTGGTATTGGCCTCTTAGTCAGAAGAGTTTTGAATATTTTGCCAGTTTAGGATTCAAACTAGTCCATGTCGTAGAAAGAGATGTTCAAACAAAAGATGGACTAAAGAAAGTGCCGGTTATTTTCATCCTCAAGAAAGAGAAAAGTAGTGTTGAGAAGAAAATTCTAAATCCCTGATCAATGACCATGGTTTCTGTTCAAAAAAAACACGCCAAGATTGCGACGATCCAAGTAGATCTCGACGGGCTGTGGACTACGTTGGAATATTATGGTCATCATCAGGATTGTTGGCCAGATCCTTTTTTTGAGAAAGCTATTCCTCGTTATCTTGATTTATTTCGGAAATACAATCTCAAAGCTACATTTTTTTTGATTGGAAAAGATGGAGAAGTCCCAGAGAAAGTAGCAATTATTAAGCGCATTCAAGAAGAAGGACATGAACTTGCCAACCACACCTATTCTCATCTTTTTGGGTTTCGTTCGCTATCGCCTCAACAACAACACGAAGAAATTATCAAAGGAGAAGAAGTTATTCGGAGAATCACTGGAAAATCGCCAACCGGATTTAAAGCGCCAGGATACGATATGGATCATCATGTTTTGAAGATACTTCACGAAAATAAGTATTCCTATGATTCTTCGATGATGCCGACATTTGTCTATCCTCTCCTCATGCGTATGAATCATCTCTTTTCCGGAGGAATACGTCGAACACATGGGCCAAAATGGTACTGGACGATTGCGCCAAATAAACCATATTACCCTTCATTAAGAAGAGAATGGAGAAGAGAATCAACAGCCCACAACGTCACCCCCAATACCATTTTAGAAATACCGAGCTCAGTTGTTCCTTTCTTTCGTCTGCCGTTTCATGCAACATTTGCTCTGCGCTTGGGAAAGCTCTATTTTAAAACAGCGTATGCTCTTGCCAAAAGAAGAGACACTCCGTTGGTCTATGAATTTCATGCTGCCGATCTTGCTGATACGATTACTGATCCACGTCTTTCCCATCTTAAAAATTATCCCCTCGAAAAAAGATTACAGCTGGTAGAAAAAATAATCCAAAAGATTGCTGCTGATTATACGGTTTTGACAACCCAGGATTTAGTCCAGAGGTTATCTCGATAATGACTGTTGCAATCCTCACGCCCCGTGATGAACCAGAATATGATCGCTACCTTATCAACAGTCCTCTAGCCACATTTGAATACACCATTAATTGGAGCAAGATCCTTTCAACATCTTTTGGGTTTAAACCCTACCTTCTCATTAGTCGAGGAAAACAACATGAAATTAATGGTGTTCTTCCTCTGTTTAAAGCAAAGAGTATCTTTGGAACACGTCTCGTTTCTACACCTTATGCGGTACAGACGCCAATTATTGCTCAGAACAGCGCAACCTACCGCAATCTTTTACGCTTTGCGATTGAACTTGTTAAAACTGAAGATCTAGATTATCTTGAAATTCGTGGAGAACCAGAGATCATAATTCCTGAAGAAAGTTATCTTAAAGATACGACTTCTCTTAATGCCACCTCTACGGATCAAGAATCAAACAATTTAACCGGAGACGATCCGATCACCAAACTAGTCCAGCGCCAAAACGTATACAACTTTCTATTACCGCTGAATTCTGGACCGCAAGAGATCTGGAAGAAACTTCCCAAAAGCAGCATTCGTTGGGGAATAAAAAAAGCTCAGAATAGCTCTCTCACCATTCGAAAAGGAAGATCACTTCAAGAGATCTCGGCGTTCTACAAATTGTTTCTGAATACGAGAAAAAGAAGAGGTGTTCCGGGATATCCCCTCTCTTATTTTCAAGATATTGTTGAGCGCTTTGCGGAGAACAGTCGTATTTATCTCGCCGAGCATCAGGGAAAACCAATCGCCGCAATTTTCCTCCTCTATCATAAAAAAGAAGTTCGCTATGCTTTTGCTGGTGCTCTCCACGATCGTTCTCTGATCCAACTTCAACCTTATCATCTCTTAATCTGGGAAGCAATCAATGATGCTTGTCGTGAAGGATATAGTACTTTTAATTTTGGTGGAGCGACAGTTGAGACCAATGATGGGGGGTTATATGAATTTAAGAGAAAGTGGTCTGAACAAATAACACCCGTAGTCTCTTCTTTTTATTTTCATAAAGAATCTAAACAAACAGAAGCAAATTCTCCCCTATTTAAAATCGCCAGTCGCTGTTGGAAGCACTTTCCTTCGTGGTTCATCAAGAGAATCGATCAGTATGTCATTCGTCAGTTCGTATGAATTCCTCGAATAAAAGCTAACATCACTTTCCCATGATAAAAAACAATAAATCTGAACCTTCCCAGTACACGGTCTCTCTCTTACAGCCAGATGATTTTGCAGCCTATTCCTCCTTTGTACAAACATTTCCCGATGCGTTGTACGAACATTCTTTAGAGATTATGAATCTCATCAAGAATCATTTTAAATTTGAAGCAAAATATCTCATTGCCAAAGAGGGAGAAAAAATAGTTGGCGTTCTTCCTCTTTTCCGAGCTCAAAGTATTTTTGAAGGAACACGCTATGTTTCTATTCCTTTTTTTCCATTTGGGGGAGTAATTGGTATTAATCTTCCCGTCAAAAAAATGCTTCTTGAAAAAGCTAAAGAAGTTGCGCGTGACGGAAAATTCCTAGAACTCCGCCAGCGAGAACCGCTAGAACCAGATCTTGCCAACGACTTGGTCAAGCAATCACCCATCACGGACTTTTTAATTGAACTCAAAAAATCAGAACAAGAGATGCTCGCTTCATTTCCTAAAGATGTGCGCTATGACATCCGTAAAGCGCAGCGAAATAATCTTCACGTAATTATCAGTTCTAATCAATCTCAATTAGACGATTTCTATAACGTCTATCTTAATACGAGAAAGAAACGCGGAGTTCCTGCCTGGCCTTCTAATCTATTCAAAGAAGCGCTAAAGACCTGTCATACTGCCGTGGCCGTAACCTATCTTCAAGATAAACCAATTGCTGCTGCTTTTCTCTTTTTCGAAAAAGACACAATTGAATACGCCTTTGCTGGTACCGATTATCGTTATAACTCCATCAGTCCATACTATCTCCTGTTATGGGAGATTATCCGCTACGCTGTTGCCCACGGTTATTCTTTTCTTGATCTCGGAGGCTCAACCAAAGAAATGAATGAAGGCCAGATGTCCGCTTTTAAAGAAAAATGGGCCACCCTGAAGAGGGAAATCCCTTACTATTTTTATGCTATCGATGGACAAAATATTCCGGCATTAGAGAAATCATTCAGCTTGTATCAGCTCTATGGAAAATTCTGGAGTTTGCTCCCTAAAAAAATAATTAAGATAATTAGTCCAACGATCATCAGACAATTTAAATAAAAATCAATGATATTATCCCACAATGAAAATAAGTACTACTAAAATCGACAAAAGAATTCTTTTTCTGATCGTGTTAGGAATAATTGTCTTCGGGTTGAGGTTATCGAATATTCAGGAATCGATTTACGATGATGAAGCGAATTACGCCTACTCCTTAACTGTAATGGACAACCTCGGGTTTAATCACGATTTCTCTTCACCTTTTCTCTTTAACCTACTCTATAAGCCATTTATTTTATTGTTTGGATTAAAGACCTGGGTGTTTCGTCTTATTCCCTGGCTCTTTGGAATACTCAATACCATCTTGGTTTATTTTATGACGACAAGACTGTTTGGAAAGAGAGCGGCTTTCTGGTCTGTAGTGTTAATGCTTGTCTCTTTTTATCCCACTCTTGCCGCTCTTCAATTGGATGCTGAAGGAAGTATAATTATGTTTTTCGCATTGCTCTTTTTCATTGCATACGTTGAGAGTTGTCAGTCGGATCAACAGAAACGTTTCTTCTGGCAGATGATCGCCGGAATTAGTCTAGGATTAGCTATTGTAACAAAATACAACGCCGTTTGTCTGGTGTTAATATCTTTAGCGTACTCGTTTTTTCTCCCTAGAAAAATAGAACATCAGCCATTTCGAGACAAAGTAAAAATAGTCTTTGGTGATGTTTTCTTTATTTATCTCGTTGGTTTTATTATCTTTATTGCTGCGCTGCTTTTGGGAATTATCGTTTCACCACAACATTGGCTCGAATTCGTACCAATTATCTCCTGGCAAGATGGCTTCGGAGACGATTACCGACCGCAATTAATTAGTTCATTAGGGATAATCATGTTCTTTCTCTGGTCAACACCATTATTGTTTGGATCGTACATCTTATCTCTTTTTCAAGATAGATCAACCAGAAGAAAACTACTGTTGCCCTTAACCTGGGTTTCAATGACTCTATTATTTTATACCGTTGGTATGACCTATGGCTCGATGGATCGTTATTTTATGCACACTATTCCCGCACTTGCAGCTATGGGAGGATTTATTATCGCAAAAATGAATTGGTCGAGACGTCATCTCACTCTGGGGTTCACTAGCGGAATTCTTTCGCTAGGATTATTTTTTCTCCTCAATTCTTTTCCTTTGGTCTACGTCCCTCGAGTTCCATCACTATATCTTCAGCAACTTCGATCTTTAAATATTAATTTCCTCTTTTCTTTTACCTCAGCGTCTGGACCGACGTTTGGTGTTTCTTTTGCCACGATCTTCTTTGCCCTTTTCTGTAGTCTTAGTGCTCTGGGACTATTCTTTCTCTTTAAAAAGAGAAAATTTTCTCTCTATTTTCTCGTCCTATTCTTCTCTGTTTCTCTTAGTTTTAATCTTTTTCTTGTCAGTGAATATCTCTTTCATCCGACAGGAGTAGCGGTGAGTGACATCAAATGGGAAATGATTCATGATCTAGAAAAGAGAGAGTTGCCTTCTACCATTTATAGCACTGATTCAGGAATATTGTGGTATTTTGACCATCGCTATAGAGACCATCGTGACAAAATCGTCGGTTTACCTAATGATGACCTCGAAAGAGATTATAGCTCTTTGAAAAAAATGATCATCAGCAAAGGGGGCACGGCGTTGGTCGTCTATTGGCCTCCGTTGTCACCACAAAGTCCCCTCTTTGATCTGATGAAATCTTGTATGGTGGAAAAACAATTTTATTCACAGAAAGTGCTGATTGGCGAGATTTATAGTTGTCCGAAGTGATGGCTTAAAAATCTAAGTTACTTCTTGAGACATTCTTTCTGGATGTCCATATTTTTTATACGCGAGAATACCACCACTCTAATGAGTGGTGGATTGCGTTTGCAATCCAATAAATGATTTTGTGGTATTCTGTGTGCTCAAAATTAGGCAGGGGTGAGCGAAGCGAACATGCCACCGGTCTATTGACCGGTGGTCCCCTGCCTATTTTGACAGCAAATAACTGGAAAGCTTTTGATGGTCTATTTTTTACAAACAACTGAGTGAAGTCTGCAATAGGAATCCAGAAATATTTTGGTTTATATTTAATTATGCCATGACTCCCCCTTAATTTTCTCCATTATTTTTATTAATTTTAGTCCATCATCTTTTGTTAAATGTTCAATCACTCCGAAAGCACATACTATATCAAAAGACTTTTTTTGAAAAATTGTTTCTATATCCAAAATATTCATTCGATAATATTTGTCTAGTTTATTATTTGTAATTTCATCTTCATTAACCATGTCTACCCCCACCTTAAATATGTTCTCGCGAAGGGATGAAACTGCTGGATTGACATCTTATTTTTAAATCTTGTTATCTATTCGTATCATGTCCCGCAGAAAAGCACTTGATATCAAGAAAGAGATACTGAAAGTATTGAAGAGGGATGGAGAGCTATCTCTGCGAGATTTAGACATCAAAGTAAATACAAACTCTTCTACAATTAGAACTCAAATAGAAGAACTAGAATTTTTTGAGATGGTAATAGTCACAAAACATCAAAAAAACGAAAAAAATGGAAGACCATACACGACCATCAGGATAAAATAGATTCTTTTAGGATTTTCCTGAAATTAAAAATCACCCAGAATTTATTTGTTCAAAGTTCTCTTTATTGCCGCATAAAGATTTAAAGAAGTAGGAACCATCTTTTCTTGTTCTAAAAATGACCAAACATCAGTCAGGGGAATAATCTGAGGTAGAGAATATTCATTGGAATTAATCAGCGGGGCTTCTAACTGGCGTTGCTTAAGACTTCCCCCAATATTTATTTTCACGCAAATATCAAAGACCTTATCTTTCTGATCCAAGATTAAACCAAGAGGAGTCATTTTGAGGATATCTTCTGAAGAAAGGGTTGTTTCCTCTTCTAGTTCTATGGCCAGCCGTTCTTTAAATTGTACTTCTTTTTCTTTAACATCTTCTTTACTAAGCCCGCCGGATGGAACAAATTCATAGTGTTCTTTATATTCTGTAACCTCGCCACTTCTTCTGGCTAGAAGAGTATTGTTATCTTCATCAATAATTACTCCACTTACTGCCAATGGTTTTATCCCTAGGAACACTTTTCCTGCTAACTGAGCAAGATAGTATTTGTACTCGGCGAACGAACAATCAATATGTAAAGTTTCTCCCTCAAAATGATGGGCGTAATAACTTAATATTGTTCCATTAACCAAATAACTGTTCTGCGCTTTTTGCAGTTCCCAATGGGAATCAACCGTTTTTTGGTCGTCATCAGAAATAGACTCTTTTGCTTCTTTCGCGTCCTGAAAGTGTACTTCTATCTTATCTGCTAGCGCCACCATTTTACATTCTCTTTCAATTTCTATCAAGATATCGTTCATTTCATTCATCTCTTTGATGTTGTATCCGGCAAGTTTATTAGATCTCTCGTTGTCAGCATTGAAAAATATCACGTTCATCTTGGCGTCCGCCGCAGCAGATATTCCGTGCTCAGAATCTTCAATCACATAATATTCTTTATCTCCAAAGTGATGGCGTACACGATTATAAATCTCTGGAGATGGTTTCGCTTGAGAGACATCATCTCCAGAAATAATGAAATTAAAGTATTTTTCTAACTGAAAACGTTCTAAGATAACATCAATATTCTTCTTTTTTGCCGAGCTTGCCAGGGCGATCTTGCAGTTATGTCTCTTTAGATTTTTGAGTACGCTCTCTACTTTTTTTATTAAAGTTACTTGAGAATATACTTTTTCTATTTCTAGATTATACCGTCTCGTTAATTCCTCTTCTGGATAGGCAAGATCATACTTTTTTTTGGCATAAGCAATAATTTCTGTAATTTTCAGACCATCTAGTTCTCTACACTCCTCTAACATCACTTCTTTTCCAAAAGATTTTAGGAATTTGATGTAAAGATCATACAGTTTATTTCTCGTGTCAACAATAACTCCATCCATATCAAAAATGAATATTTTATCTTTCATCTTTTTTACGGTAGATCATTTTCCAGCGTGGTCCGCTACGGTCTAATACCTCATATCCCATCTTTTCCATTGATCGTATTGAGCGTTGATTATTCGCATGGACATCATCTGTATATACTTCTGTTGCACCATGTTCCCAACAGCGGTTAACGGCTTCTTTCATCATCGCAGGACCGTATCCGCGACCCCTCATCGTTGGGATGAGCGCAACGCTGATATAAAACCGTCCCTTCGCATCTGCCGTCCGATCGTGGCAGATAACATAACCTATTTTAGCATCCTCTTCTTCAACAATATAGACGCTATTTGTTGATGTATAAAAATAATCCGTCTCTAGAATCTCTGATGGAACAACCCCGCGGTTGGAATGGATCGCAACACCTGGTTCATTTCGTAATGAAACCAAAAATTCTAAATCTTTCTCTTTTTTCGCAGGTCTACTCTTCATGTTTTTACCTCATTTGACTAAATCCATTTTTAACGGCATTCCTCGTTCAATATCTTCTGTTGCTCTCTTCCCTAAAATTTCTTCGTAATACTGTGGGGCCAGACCTAAACCTGGACGAATGACGGCGGTATTTTTTGTTGTCAACAACTCTCCTTTCTTAACATTCTCTGTGATAAATATCGAACGGCGATAGCGTAGGTTATGTTCTTCTGCTTTTCCTTGAACACCATAGTTTACGTTACCAGATATTTTCTCTGCGCGACGTACAGAATCTACAAATTTTTTCAGCGTCCGAGAGTCCAGGGAAAAATTAGCATCTAATGATTTTTCTTTAGATGAAGCAACTACATGCTTTTCAATCACGGAGGCACCCATGTTCACTGCCTGAAGCGGAATTTCTATCCCCGCATTATTATCTGAGAAACCACAAATGACGTTGAATCGATCTCTGATGTTAAGCATTGTCTTCAGATTAATTTCTTCGATGTTAGGATCGGGAGAATAAGCCGTAACACAATGGAGGACACAAACATCTTTTGTTCCATACTTCCGTAAAGTCGAAATCGCTAGCTCTACTTCTTCCTGAGAAGCAAATCCCGTGGAGATAATAACCGGTTTATGTGTACTGGCGATCTTCTTTAGAAGAGGAATATGCGTCACTTCGTAGGAAGCCACTTTATATAAAGGGACATCTAGTGATTCTAGAAAATCGACGGCAGAATTATCAAACGCTGAGGAAAAGAACACTAAGCCTAATTTTTCGGCAAGCTGTTTTAGTGGGGCGTGCCATTCTAGTGGGGTGGATGATTTTTGATAAATGGAATATAATGTTTCTTTTGACCAAGAATCAGGATTTCCCCCCCCTCCAACTTTAAACCACTCTTTATCACAATCAATGGTCATCGAATCAGGAGTATAGGTCTGTAATTTTATAGCATCAACACCAGCTTTGGCCGCAGATTTAATGATCTTCACCGCAGTATCATACTTCTGCATATGATTTGCCGACATTTCAGCAATAATAAATGTTGGATATCCATCACCAATAATGCGTGGTCCTTTTGGAGTTTTGATGGTGAAAGAATGCATATTTCTTCATCAATTTTCCCGTTTATTAATCTTATGGATGAACGTTCTGGCGAGAAATCTCTATCTCATGCAACGTCTTAATCGATTCCAAATGGCCGTTGAGACTAGAGTACCAGGTCTTTTGTCCGCTCAGTAAATCGTGAAGAATATAATTAATCCGTCGCAGAAATTCCTCACGCACAGTTAACAGAATCGCTTTTTTCTCTTCTTCACTAAGAGGGTTAATCGTATCATATTCTTTAATAAATTGTAACATCTCTTTTCCCGCAAAACGAAAACCGCAAAAACCAACATCGACAATGCGTGCACCCATTTTAATTGCATCAAAATCGAGAATCGCTGCCACTCCCTCGCCCCGAAATAGAATATTTTTAGGGTGTAAATCACGATGGATTGGCTGAATGACAATGGATTCAGTTTTCAGAACTGTTTTTTCCAGCTTTTGTTTTTCCATTTCTCTTTTAATCAAAGAAATAGTCTCGAGAGGAAGATCTTTACTCACTATTTCCAATTCTTTCTCTGTTAAATTGGCGTAACCACTTTCATCGTAGACTGATTTTTCAAGCGTTGGTAAAGCTCCGTTATACAATCTCAGAACCTGATGCAGACGCGCCACTTCTCTGGCTAGTGCTGTAAGTTGCTGTTGCGATCCGCTAAACTCACTCCCCTCAATAAATTCAAAAATCGTGAATAGATCATCCTTTCTCTCCGTCACCAATCTATTGTCGCGGTTTGTGATGATGGCGGGAACTTTAACTCCTTGTTTCGAACAAAAAGTGATAATTCCCAGAACAATTTCAGCGTTTTCTTTTGTCAAGATAATGTGGCGTCTTACTAAATATTTTTTTTCTTCTGTCTCAACTACATAATTATGGCTGTTTTTTTCATTACCTTTTATTTTCTCAATCTTAATGATCTTTTCTCGGCTAATCTGCGGATAACTTTCTTCCAATAACTGTTTGATTTCGATCGTAGGGAGAGCTGTTTTTTCCATTGTAGAGTTGTCAAAAAGAGATTAATTTATAAATTTCATGTTTTAATCGATGATTCATGGGAGACGTAACCTTCATTCGCAGCCAGGATATAGAGCAAGAGTCGGCGCTCTTAAAGTCTAAAGCTGCGATTAAATCTGTTCTGGGAATTAATGGTGAAAAGTATCGCTTTCTCCTTCTCAACTTCAAAAACGTCAAGAATAAAGCGGAATGGCATGATTATACCGACGATCTTTATTTTATTGTCGCGGGATCAGCCCGTTTTCGTACAGGTGGAAGGTTGGTTAATCCACAACGTCTTAATGAAAATGATATTATTGCTGACTCCATCGAAGAGGGGGTTGATCAGCAACTTAATCAGGGAGATATCCTTTTGATTCCCACAAAGACACCTCATCAATTAGACGCAACTGATTCGGAAATTACCTATTTGTTGGTAAAAGTGAAGTAGTTGTTACTCTAGATATTTTTAATACCCCCTCACTTTATACTCCGGCTTTCGCGGTGCATTCAACACATAAAAAAATGGTTTTCGCGTATCAATTCCTTGTTCAACTAGATATTCTTTCGCCAACTTTGTGCTATGTTCCATATAATGAAATATGTTGGCGGCGGCAACCGCCTCTGCCCCACCCACTGTAATCCCCTCTACGAGATCTTGCCATTTCCCTACACCGCCAAAAGCAATAACCGGAATTGTCACTGTACTCGTCACTTTCTTAATGAGGTTCAGATCGTAGCCTTTTCTTCCACCATCATGATCAATTGACGTAAGAAGAATTTCTCCTGCTTTCAATTGTTCTACTGCCTCTGCCCAAACTTCAACAAGTGTACCTGTTGCTTTTCTTCCGCGATCAATGTAGACTTCATATTCTCCATCCGCTCTTCTCTTGGCGTCGATCGAGATAACAATACACTGATTTCCAAAAATCGTAGCAGCTTCCTCAATAAATGAAGGTTGTTCGAATGCCCTTGTGTTGATCGCCACTTTATCTGCGCCATTAAGGAGAAGGTTGCGAATATCCTCTACTGATTCTACCCATCCTCCTGCCGTCAGTGGCACAAAACAACGCTTTGATAGTTCTTTCACGACGCGGAGAAATTCTTCATGGTACTCTTTTGTTCTACTAACATCTAACAGAACAATTTCATCGATTGCCCAAGAATTAAAAAAGTCGACTGCTGTAATTGCGTTGCCAATAACATTTGTATGTTTGAAATTGATACTCTGGACGATCATCCCATTTCTCCAGACAAGATTAGCAATAAGTCTTTTTTTTACCATCGTCAATGATTATGCCTGCAGTCTATTTTTTGTCTTGATCCTGTCCTTGTTGACGGACAAGCTGAAGAAAATTCTCCAATATTTTTAATCCCGCGCCTTGGCTTTTTTCAGGATGGAATTGCACTCCAAAAATATTTCCTTTTTGGATACTCGCTACAATTTCGGTCCCATGCCAAGTTGTACCAAGAACAATATTCTGTTCATCTATTGTCGGTACGAGACTATAACTATGAACAAAATAAAATGTTTCTTTCTCTCCTAAGTCGTTGAAGAGACTACACTTTCGTTTAAATTGGACTTCATTCCAGCCCACATGGGGTACTTTATATCCCCCCTTCTCTGGCTTAATTAATGTTACTTCCCCATCGATCCAACCCAACCCCTCGTATAATCCATGCTCATGGCTTCTCTTCGCCAGAAATTGCATTCCTAAACAAATGCCCAGATAGGGTTTCTTCTGTTCTATGATTTGTTCTTGAAGAATTGGAATAAATCCCTTCTCTCGCAAGTTTCTCATTCCATCTCTAAACGCCCCAACACCGGGAAGAATAATCGCCGTAGCCCGTTCAAGATCGTTTGGATCATTGGTTACAAAAACTTCTGCACCGAGAACTTCAAACGCATTACGGATAGATTGAAGATTTCCCATTCCGTAATCAATAATTGCAATCATCGTTGTACATCAAGAACATTTTTTATTTGCTATAATCATCAAATTGGATTTTCCGGTAAGGGAAAATCCCCTCGGCTGACTACAGAATATCCAGTTGGACGACTATATTCCGATCTATGACCAGACATACTCATCCTGTTCTTCCTCTTTTGTTATGCCATTATGGATATTCTTCTTGAGTTGATTTTTTGCTTCGAATGGTTTCCAGGGCTTGACATTCGGGAGTCTGGCTTTCTCCACACTGGGATCACAGATATGATTTGTCACGGAGTCTTTTGTTTTCCATGTTCCATCATTTTGCTTTTCCCAGATGCGCCGATCGCGAAGATGTTCTATCGAATCCAGAAAATCTTTCTCTGTCATCCCCGTAAATTTGAGGTAAATATCTAAATCTTTTGGGCGGACATGATCATACTTCCCGACCATTGCTATTCCTTCTTCACGAGTCATTCTTCCATGACGAATCTCCGTGGCAGCATCATCAGTGCAACGGCCGTACCCAAACTTAAGATACTTCAAATAATCATGTGTACCATTGGCGTGAATATCATCTAACTTGTCATGGAGATTAAAAGTTCTGTCTCGTTGAATTGCCGTTTCAAAACCAAAATTTTCAATGATAAATTCTGTTTGTGGACGGGCGTTCCAGCTGATAAAGTTTCCCAGATAAATCCCTCGTAATCCAACTTTTGCTATTGCTTCATCACTCGGATAGAAAAATGGAGCAAGATCTTCACGGGTGAGATCTTTGTTATCTGCTTCAGTAAGAATGTCTTCCGGTTCAAACCCTCTCAAACTATGTTCTTGTCGATGTTTCTTTGTAAATTCTACCATATCTTCTTGGTTAAACATTCCCACTGCATCCCCAAATGGGATCTCTCCCCAGATCATTAAAGGAATATTATATCGAACCGCTACTTGAATCGGAAATGTAAGAATTCCGGCGTGATAATGCCACGTAATGTCTCCGCATTTCTTAAGCATATACCGCGTAATCTTACGAACAGAATGGGGATTTGACGTAAATCGTAAGAGATCACAGCCAAATTGCTTCACATTATTATTTAAATTCCTAATCCCCCGGATCGTGTTAAAGCCGTGATTATAAGTGACAAGGAGGGGATTCATTCCCAATAAATTCTTAAAGACATAAGTTTGATAATGACTATCTTTTCCACCGCTGACGGGGATAATACAATCGTAAGGGTTATTATTTTTGCGTGCTATTGCTTTATATTTCTCAGCGATCTGGACAAGCCATTTCCAGCGTTCATCCCAATCAATCGCCGGTCTTGATTCCAGTAGTCGACAGCCGCTGCAGATTCCCTCATCATCAAAGATAATCGTTGGTTTGGCATTTTCCGGATAGACACAGCGTTGGCAATATCTCATCTTTTTTTCTCATTTATAATAGATTATAAATCTTGTGATTCTTGGTGACATAATGTCCTTTTGGGATATAGTAAACCAACTAAGTAATTGGGTATTGATATCGTTGGATGACTATAACACAATATAATCTCAATTCCATAATCTTTTTATACCCTCGTTGAAGAACTACTTTTAGAAATGGACTACTCAGACATATTTCAGGATAAGGTTGTTTTGATTACCGGTGGGACGGGGTTTCTGGGGCGAGCCTTGATCAGGGAGATTTTAAATTACAATCCCACCAGCGTGCGTATATTTAGCCGTGACGAAGTAAAGCATCATCATGTCCAACAGGAATTCGGATTTCATTCGAAAATTCGTCATTTGATCGGTGATGTACGGGATTATTCTCGTTTGCAAAGGGCGCTAGAGAATGTTGACATCGTGATTCATGCTGCGGCCTTAAAAAGGTTAGATATCTTAGAATATAATGTTGCGGAATCGATCAATACTAATATCATTGGCACACTTAATGTTGTCAACGCCTGTTTGGCGAATAATGTTGAGAGAGCTATCTTTGTTTCGACGGATAAAGCCTGTTCCCCCATCAATACGTACGGCGCCTGTAAATTTATTGGGGAAAAGATTTTCACCGAAACTGATTTTAGTAGAGGCAATAAAAAAACAATCTTTACCTCTGTACGTTATGGTAATGTTCTCGAAAGCACCGGTTCAGTAATCCCCTTTTTTGAATCAAAAATAAAGAGCGGGCAAAAAATTCCCCTTACTGATTCTCGGATGACGCGTTTTATTATCAGCGAACAGCAGGCAATAAAGTTGATTTTTGAAGCCCTGCGTTATGGGGTCGGTGGTGAAGTTTTTATCCCTCGTCTTCCGGCGTTTAGAATTGTTGATTTAATTGATATTCTCACTGAAAAAAATAGAGTCAACGCCGAAGTTGAAATCGTCGGGATTCGTCCGGGGGAGAAGATTCATGAGCAGTTGATGAACAACTCGGAAATATCGAGAACGTATCAATTTAAAGATCTTTATATCATCACGTCTTCAATTAGACAATTTAGCGGAATGAAAGTGTCTACGGCAGTACGAGATCAAGGTAAAAAATTGAGCGAATTAGAGTATCCTGATTATTCTTCTGAGAACTCTCTTCTTCCTAAAGAAGAAGTCAAAGCTCTCTTTAAATCAATGGGTGTCTTATCTGATCAAGAAGCGGAGAAGAAGTAACTGATGTCCAATCTTTCCCATTTAAATTTGAATAGTCTAAATAAATGTAGTGATAACCGTGCTGATAATAATCTCCTCAGTCCATTGGCTGTTGATGGCGGCTCTCCAGTTCGCGATTCTTTTCTCCCTTATGCTCAGCATTGGATTGGAGAAGAAGAAAAAGAAGAAGTTCTCAATGTTTTAAACTCCGGCTGGTTAACTACCGGTCCAAAAGTAAAACAGTTTGAAGAAGATATCGCTCGTTACGTGGGAACAAAATATGCCATCGCCGTCAATTCCGGGACAGCGGCGTTGCATTGTTGTCTGGCTGCTTTGGATATCAAGCCGGGTGATGAAGTTATCACTACCCCTTTTACATTCCTCGCCACGGCCAATGCCATCATCTACATGGGTGGAACACCTGTGCTTGCCGATATCGATGAGAAGACTTATAACATCAGTTCCTCTGAAATCCGAAAAAAAATCACTCCTCGAACAAAAGCAATCATCCCCGTCCACTACGGAGGTCTGCCCTGTGAGATGAAAGAGATTCTCGATATCGCTCGAGAATTTAATTTAAAAGTAATTGAAGATGCTGCCCATGCTCTTTCTGCAGAATATCAGGGGAAACGAATTGGTAGTTTTGGCGACGCCACCATTTTTAGCTTTCATCCAGTTAAAAATATAACCACTGCCGAAGGCGGAATGATTGTTACAAACAACCCTGAAATTGCGAAGTATTGTATCATGCATCGCACCCACGGAATTACCAAAGAGGCGATGGAACGTTATGGTAAAAATGCCGATTGGATGTATGATATGCAGCGACTGGGTTATCGTTATAATATGACTGAATTTCAAGCGGCATTGGGTGTAGCACAGCTTCGAAAACTGGATTCTTTTCAGCGGCGACGAGAAGAGATCGTTGCCCGTTATGACCAAGAATTCTCTCAACTTCCCGCAGTGGTTCTTCCAGCACGGCCATCCGGTTTTAAAAATGCCTGGCATCTCTACCATCTCCGTATTAGACCAGAACTTCTCACTGTTGATCGAAATCAGATTATTAAAGCACTGAAAGCAGAGAATATTGGCGTCAACGTCCATTATATTCCCCTCCATCTTCATACTTATTATCAACAGCGATATGGTTTTATCAAAGGAGATTTTCCGGTTGCAGAAAGAGTCTATGATTCTATTATTACAATTCCTCTTTTCCCAAAGATGAACGAGCAAGATGTTAATGATGTAATTACCGCCGTGAAAAAAGTGTTTGGTTATTATCAAAAGAAAAAGACCCATCCAAATTATCCTCTTTCCATCGTTGGAAGAAATTGCCGACTAGTCCCCTTTGCCGAACATCATCTCAATAATCCTCGTTATGTATCGTGGCTGCGTGATCCTCAAGTGATGCTTTATGCCCGTCGGGATTTCTCTCCCACTATTTCATTTGATGACGCCCAAAAGTATGTTCAAGCGTTATCAAAAAGCACACAAGATTATTTTTTTGCTATTGAAACAGTTCACGATGATGTTTTTGTTGGAACATTAAAATTAGGTCACATCGATTGGAACGCGAGTGTTGCTGATCTCGGTATTATGATCGGAGATAAAGCCGTTTGGGGAAAAGGCATGGCCACTGCGGCCTGTTGTCTTGCTCTGGCCTATTGTTTTAATGAATTAACGATGAACAAAGTAATCATTGGCTGCAAAGAACCAAATCAAGGGATGATCAAAGTTGCTCAAAAGCTTGGTTTCACTCAGGAAGGCTACCTTCGTGAACACAACTTTTTTTCTGGTCAGCATTCCGGTCACTATTATTTTGGCTTGCTTCGGAAAGAATATTCACTTTCAGATTTGAGTAGAGAAGAGATTAAAATAGAGATGAGGAGATAAATAATGGCAGCAAAACATGTTGGTCGCGTAACTGAAAAAGCACTGGAGTACCTTCGAGAAGTAGTCGAAGATGGGTTTGCCCAGTCTTCTGGTCCGCAAATGACAGGGCGGTTTGAACAAGCCTTTGCCAAGCGTTTTGGAGTGCCTTATGGCATTGCCCATGCCAACGGAACGGCAACTCTCCATTCCTGTCTTGCGGCCGCAGGCGTCAAGCCCGGAGATGAAGTCATTACAACACCACTCACTGCTGCTGCACCGGCCTACGCTATTCTTCATCAAGGTGCTATTCCCGTTTTTGCTGACGTTGATGAAAAAACGTTTAACATCGATCCCCAGAGTATCCGTCAGAAGATTACGTCAAGAACAAAAGCGATCATGCCTGTTCATCTTTATGGATTACCTGCGGCGATGGATGAAATCATGAAGATTGCTCAAGAGCATAATCTTCAAGTTATCGAAGATAGTGCGGAATGTCTGCTTGGTGAATGCAACGGTAAATTAGCTGGGACAATTGGCCACTTTGCTAGCTTTAGTCTACAGGCTTCGAAACATATCACCTGTGGTGATGGTGGTATCGTCATTACTAAAGATGAGGATGCAGCAGCGCGAGTCCGAAAATTTGCTTGCTTTGGTTTTGCAAGTCTCAAAGGTGGGAGTGGGAGAATTATTCCCAAGAAGATACGATGTGATCCCCAAGCCATTCGTCACGAATCGATGGGCTGGAATTATCGCATGTCTCATCTGCAAGGAGCAGTGGCGTTAGAACAGACTGAGAGAATGGATGAACTCGTCGAGAAGAGACTGAAGATTGCAGAATTCTATCAAACAGCGCTAGAGGGCTGTCCTTGGCTCATCCCGCAATATACTCCTCCTCATTATAAAAATTCTTATTGGACTTTTGTCTGTCGTTTTGATGAACAGAAAGCAGGATGCGGCTGGTATCAATTTCGTGATAAATTTTATCAGCTTGGCGGCGATTTAATTTATGGAGCTTGGAGATTAACATACAACGAACCGATCTTTCAAGAACGACGCTTCCTTGGTGGTTTTTTTCCCGTTGATTCTGAAATTTATAATGGTCCTAAACCGCAATATAAAGCGGGGCTCTGCCCTGTTGCTGAACGACTTCAACCAATGCTGATGCAGTTTAAGACTAATTACATGGACGTTAGTTTTGCAGAAGAACAAGCAAAGATCTTGAAGAGAGCAATCGATGAGGTTGGTCGTAATGGAAAGTAAAAAGCTTCGTGTCTGCGCACTTATTCCGGCACGTGGTGGTTCAAAAAGAATTCCTCGAAAAAATATTGTTGATTTTGGAGGTAAACCCCTCGTTGTTTCGACAATTGAGGCGGCACTGGAGAGTGGCATTTTCGAACGAGTTGTTGTTTCCACTGAAGATGAAGAGATCAAGTTGGTTGCAGAACAGTACTGTTTTGTTGATCGGCGAGATCACCAACTGGCTAGCGACAGCGCAACATTAAAGGATGTCTGTCTGGAGTTTATTCAACGTCATCCTCAATTTGATTTTATCTGCTTACTGGAAGCAGATTGCCCGTTGCGTACAGCAGATGATCTAAAAGCATCTTGGCACTCGTTTTTGTCTGGCGGGAAATCAATGTTGATGAGTGTTTTTCGCTATGGAACATCCTATCCTTTTTGGGCCCTCTCTGATAAAGATGAAGATGGAAATAAACGAGAAGGATACCAATTCTTCTTTTCTAAAAAATATTTAACGAAATCTCAGCATCTTCCAATGGTATACTGCCCATCGGGAGCGTTTAAGTGGATTGACACAAAACGCTTTGTTGAATCAAAGACATTGTATCCAGACGATCTCGACGTTTATGTCCTGGATTGGCAACGGGCTTTAGATATTGATACTGTTGATGATCTTATTACTGCTAAGATGATTAAACTATTTTCAGAGGAACATCCTCATTTTTTTGCTCATGAACAACACAAATTTAGATGTTAATCCGCACATGATCAGTGGAAGTGATCGCTCTTCAGATCTTCCCTTAATCACCATCCCTGCACGCAGTGGTTCAAAACGTCTTCCTCATAAAAACACCTTATCTCTCCATGGAAAACCTTTGTTTTATTACTCCGTGAAAGCAGCGTTGGAGGCAGCGATTACCCCCGAGATTTATGTTCTTTCTGACAGTTCAAAAACGCTCGCTCTTGCCCAGCACTATGGTGCCAAACCTTTTCTTCTCCCCTCTGCGTTAGCAGATGACACCAGCGGCGTGGTCAAAGCTTCTCTCTATCTCGTCGAGGAGTTAGGAAAGAAAGGACACTACTTTAAAGATTTAATCTGCCTCCAGCCAACATCACCATTACGCACTGCCGAAGATTTAAAACAAAGTTATTCACAATTTAAAGAAAAAGAAGTTGATACGTTAGTGAGCGTCAGCGAAGTTGACCCACACTACTTTCATTGGGCGGTGGAATCATCTTCTGATCAGAAATTTGCGAAACTTTATTTCGGAGAAAAATTTCTCAAGCCAAGACAAGAACTACCACCAATGTATTTTCCCAATGGTGCTGTAAAGATAGCAAAGATTAACGTCCTCCAAAACCAACAGCATTTCTTTGGCAAAAAGATGGCCGCCTATATTATGCCGCAGGAACAGTCTATCCATATCTCTACTAGAGTTGATTTTGATCTATGTTCATTATTAATGAAGAGAAAGAAGAGAGAGGAAAGTAAAGATCGTAACGGGGAGATAAAAGACGAACCATGAACGATCAGAAACTGAATGTTCTCGTCATCGGTGTTGGTTCGATTGGGGAGCGACATCTGCAAAATCTTCTGTCTCTTGGCGCTGCTATTTCTATATTTGATGCAGAGGTCATTCGAAAGAACGAAATCGCTCAGAAGTATGCCATCCCAACAATCTCTTCACTAGACAATTCATTTAACAGTTTTGATCTTGTTATTATCTGTACCCCAACACATACTCACGTGGAATTAGCAACAAAAGCATTAAACGCCGGCTGCCACACTTTTATCGAGAAACCAATTGCCGAAAAAAGTTCAGCTGATCTAACTTCACTCATTACTTTAGCAAAAAAATCTAAGAAAAGTATTCTTGTCGGCTGCAATATGCGTTTCCATCGTGGAGTGAATGAAGTTAAAACAATTCTTGACTCTGGAATTTTGGGAAAAATATACTCCGTCTATGCTCATGTTGGTCACTTTCTACCGAACTGGAGAAAAATAGATTATAAAAAAACATACTCAGCACAGACTGCACAAGGAGGAGGAATACTTCTCGAGTCTATTCACGAATTTGATTATCTTCGCTGGCTCTTTGGAAACATTACCACTATTTCCGCGCAAGTAGCAAGAAGTGGAGCATTAGACATCGATGCCGAAGATCTGGCGGAAGTTACGTTCCACTTTGAGAATGGAATGATCGGTCATCTCCATGCCGATTCTCTTCAACAGACGAAACGCCGTGGCTGTGAAATTATTGCTGAGAATGGAACTTTTATCTGGGAAAGTCGTGGAAAAAATCCAGAAATCGCCACGTTCACCCTCCTTCATAGAAATGGTGAACCATTTGAACAAAAAACTGTTTCAATTGAAATCGATGAGATGTATTTAGCCGAAATGCGCTACTTCATAGAGATGATCATCTCAGGAAAAAAGACGATGAATGACGTGATGGAAGCAGCAGAAACGTTGCGTCTTGTTGAACTAGCTAAAGACAGTGCGATGAGAAAATGAACCAAGATACAAAATACTTATAAATGAGAAATTATCGTTACCAAAAAGATCACTTATCCTCCCATGTCCAATCTCCAAGACCTAGAAAACAGAAGTATCTTTATCATTAGAGAGGCCTATAAGCGTTTTCACAATTTAACTATCCTCTGGTCTTTTGGTAAAGACTCAACGGTTCTTCTTTGGCTTTGTCGAAAAGCTTTTTTTGGTCGCATACCCATCCGTGCTCTTCATATTGACACGACTTTCAAATTTCCTGAGATGTATGTTTATCGAGATCAACTAATCAGAGAGTGGAACATTACTTTTGTTCGCCATGTTAATCAAGATGCCCTTGATCGTGGTGTAAATTACAGCACCTGTGATCCGATCACTGTTTGTGAAGAGCTGAAGACTAACGGCTTGCGTCAGGCGATCGAAAAATATAAAATAGATGGTTTGATGTTGGGAATTCGTAAAGATGAAGAGGGGTCGCGTTCTAAAGAACGCTATTTTTCTCCAAGAGATAAAGAATTCCAATGGGATTATAAGAATCAACCACCCGAATTGTGGGATCAATTTAATTCGGTTTATCCACCTGGAGCACATATCAGAATCCATCCTTTGTTAGACTGGACGGAACAAAATGTGTGGGAATATATCCAACAGGAGGGAATCCCCGTAGTTCCTCTTTATTTTTCCAGAGAAGGAAAACGTTATCGTAGTCTTGGTTGTATGCCTATCACCAAACCAGTCACTTCATCTGCTGCTACAGTTTCTGAAATAGTTGAAGAGTTGAAAACAACAAAAGTCTCAGAACGGTCTGGTCGTCAACAGGACACGGCGCAGGAATATGCCATGCAGAAATTGCGCGCGCGAGGATATATGTGAGGAAAACGACATGGTTGAACAACAAAAATATAAAGTAGTGGTGGTTGGTCATGTTGACCACGGCAAATCAACACTTATTGGTCGTCTTCTCTACGAAACAAAACAACTGCCGGAGGCAAAGTTGCAGGAGATCGAGCGCATCTCTCAGAAACAGTTCCGCGACGTCGAGTTTGCTTACGTTTTAGATGCTTTGAAAGAAGAACAGGAACAAAATATTACCATTGACATAACTCAAGTCCTTTTTAAGACAAAGAATAAAGACTATTCTCTCATCGATGCTCCAGGACATAAAGAGTTTATTAAGAATATGGTTACTGGTGCGGCTAATGCCCAAGGTGCAATTCTTCTTGTTAGCGCGCCAGAAGGAATCCGCGATCAGACCAAACGCCATTTAACTCTCTTGCAAGTGTTGGGACTCAAACAGATCCTTGTTGTTGTTAATAAAATGGATTTAATTGATTACGATCAAGAAAAGTTTATCGCACTAGAGCGAGAAATTACTCTCCTTTTCTCCAAAAATCATCTTCAACCAGCGGCAATTATTCCCATTTCTGCTCGTGATGCCATCAATTTTCTCTCCATCCCCCAGAAAGAAATGCCTTGGTATCAAGGCAGAACGTTTTATGACTTTCTCGATTGCTGGCAATTAACTCTTGAAAAAAAAGACCTACTTCGTTTTCCTGTCCAAGATATTTATCGCTGGAATGATAAACGATATATCGTGGGGAGAATTGAATCGGGAACTATTTCTCCTGGAGAAAAAATCATCTTCTATCCTTCATTAAAAGAGACGATTGTTGAAACTGTTGAACAATGGAATAATCTTTTAACTTTTGCCAGTGCTGGCGAGAGTATTGGCATAACGATGAAAGATCAGATTTTTGTCGAAAGAGGAAATATTGCTGCTAAAGAAAAGCAGCCGTTGGCAATTACCGAAGAACTAAGAGCGAGAATTTTTTGGCTGGGAAAAGAACCGTTATCCGCCAACAAACAATTTATATTAGTCTGCGCAACTCAGGAAGTAGAAGCGGAGATAATTCATATCCGTCAAAGAATAGATCCAGAAACGCTCAATATCTTGCAGGAAAATGCACAGGAAATCTTGACCAACGAAGTTGCTGATGTGATTATTGCACCTAAGAGAACGATGGCAGTAGATCGTTTCGAAGAAGTTCCTCAAACCGGGCGTTTTGTCATTCTCGGAAAAAATGGTATTTCAGGGGGAGGGATAATTCTAGAAGCGTTAGGTTTGTCTTCAAGGACAGATACATCATAATGGAGGGAGAACATGAGAACAGTACAAATCGGACAAAAGAAGGTTGGAGATGGAGAGCCCTGCTTTATTATCTTTGAATGTGGTGCAACCTTTGATACATTAGAAACAGCCAAAGAATTAGTGGACTCTGTTGTTGAGGCGAGAGCAGATGCCATAAAATTTCAATTACTAGATGTTGATCGGTTAATGGGGCGACGTGATTTAACTATTAACTATACCACCGCACATGGCACCCGTGTCGGTAACCTTTATGATATTTTAAAGAAACGTGAGTTAACGCGGGATCAATGGAAAGATCTAATTCACTATTGTCAGAAAAAAAATGTACTCTTTCTGGCAACAGCCTGCTTTCCAGAAGAAGTTGATTTTCTTGTTGATATTGGGGCAGCTGCGATTAAAATCAATGCGGGGGACGTCAATCATTATTACCTTATTGATTACGCTTCAAAAAAGAACGTGCCGATCATCCTTGATGGCCGGGCAAAATATGATGAATTAGAACAAGGCGTGCAAATCTGCGAAAAAAATGGCAACAAAAATATTATTATTATGCATTGTCCTTCTGGCTATCCTGCACGCAACGATGGAGTTAATCTTGCTACCCTTGCCGCGCTGAAAAACATCTATCAATATCCTATCGGCTTTTCTGATCATTCTCGAGAGAAATTAATGAATTTTGCGGCCATTGCCTATGGCGCAGATATGGTTGAGAAAACGTTGACACTTGATAAGAATACGGACTTCATCGAACATTTAATGTCCCTTGAACCACGCGAGGCAAAAGAATTTGTTGAAGAAATAAGAGCCATTGAAGAGGCAAAAGGAGGATCGCGAATAATGTTTAGTAAACACGTCAATGAAGCGGGCAGAAGAAGCATTGTCGCCAAACGGGAAATTCGCCGTGGCGAAGCAATTACCATTGATGATATTGACTTTAAGCGACCGGGTGATGCCGGAATTAGTACTGCAGACTATTTAAAAGTCTGTACCAGCAAAGCTCGCCAAGATATTCCTAAAGATAGTTTCTTGAAATGGGAATGGTTGGAGTGAATTAGGACTGACTAGCTTATTTAAAATAGGTCCATTCAAATCTCCCTTATTTTTCTTATTCTAAAAATAGGGCTCATCTCGTATTGTTGTACTGAAGAAGAATAGCAAGATTTCTGTTTTGCTCTTTCCAAAGCCGTTTTCGTAATAACCACAATGGTCTCCTCCCTCCCATCAAAATCATAGCGAAACTTAATTCCTGCGATACATACCTCGTCGATATCGTCCTCAGAAACATGAATTGCAAGCTCTCTATATTGTTCCAGCGTAAAACCATTTCTCTCTATTAAATCAATTACACTCCCTAGATTTTTCTGTTCAAAGATCTTAGCTTTTGTAGGTTCTTCCCCTGAACGATAAGCCTCACTATACAATTCTTCAAATGATCCTAAAAAATGTTGATAATAGGGATTTTGATGGAATAATAAATCTTTTTGTGAAACGTCAAAACGAGAAGAGGCAGTAGAGAAAGTAACGATCCCATTCATTACCAGAGAACGATTAAATGCAGTGAATGCTTTTTCTGGATCAGTCAACCAATGAAGCCCCATTGTTGCGGCAATTTTATCTGCTTTTATGTTTAATGAATCAAGATCCTCGGCGGCACAATGATATAACTGGTCATTATTGTGATGTTTGGAGGCCGTATCGTGAAGAGTTTCTAAAAATCCCATTGCCCTCTTTGAAATCTTCTCTTTGAGAAGAGGTGGAAGTTCTCTATCTGAGAGAATACTTCTTGAAAGATCAATCATGGCGGTGGAAGAATCAACTCTAACTATTTTCCCAATATCGGGAAATTGTTCTGCAAGATAAATAAGAGAATCACCCCAGTTAAAACCAACATTTACAACCGTATCTCTTGGCTGAATATTGAGATCATCGATCTCCGCGCGGAGTTGAATTCCAGAATAGCCCAAAGCCGCCTCGTATTCCAGATAAGGAATCAGGAATTTATCGAAGAAATTATCAGCGGACATTTTAAGATTTTTATTGTTTCACCGAACTAAAGATTGGCACAATATCATATTTATGATATTTGTCTTCGGGGAAACCGTTTTCTCTAAAAGCTTTAAAAATCGCTTCGTCAATATATGCCTGTTTTTTATCAAGAGAGAGATCATTCTGAATCGCTGCCGCTGCCAGCCGTGGCACTTGCTTCGTGAGCATTGCTTGAAAATCTACCGGAAGAAGCAGCGTCCCTACTTGTTCTGTAGAAAATCCTCGTTCCTCAGTCAGTTTCGTAATCGAAGCAAGGTTTTGTAGTGGTCTTTGAATACTGCGATAATCCACTACCTCAAGATCGCATCTTCTTAATTCTTTGGTGACATCTTCCATAAAACGATGATAACGAAATCCCCATCTCTCAGCGGGATACTGTTCGTCGTCATAAAAGTGGGATGCTGAATTCCAGATTACTGCTGCACCTTTCTTTAGAACTTGATGGAGACCGGCGAATGTACGAGAAATATCTACCCAGTGAAGAACTTGGTTTGCTGTCGCTCCATCAAAAGCATCGTGATTCACAAGTTCTGCGATGTTTTGAATATCACCGATCAAAAAGTTGACCTGAGTTTGAACAGGAAGTGTTTCTTCTCGAAATTGATCCCAGTATTCTCTTAGCTCACGAAGGATTTGCTCCCCTTGACGACAAGAGTAATATTGTTCTATTTCTTCTTCAAATCTTTTTGCGTCTTTCTGATGAAATTTGTAGAGAGAGACTTCCCTCATTCCTGGTGATACCTCGACTCCAACCACTTGACGAGTGTTGTTTTGTCTCAATAATGATCTCGTAGCGATACCTGTTCCACTTCCTAATTCGAGGACGTGTTGGGCCTTTGGATTAAAGTATTGAAGAAGCTGGTCTGCGCCATGTTCATATATCCCCTTCGGTCTAGGAAATGCCGCAGATTGATCTACAACAAATCCTTGCGCCTCATAAAGATCATATTGGATCCCTTTTTCAATATCACCATCAAAAGGATTTGTTCCACTATTGGCAAAAACATTATCTTGGAGTTTCATTTTATTTTTTGAATTAATTCTATTTAATAGCTTTATGAAACTAGGTCAAAAAAGATTTTAATCTCATCAGATTGATACTTTTAAAGCAAGAATTCCATAGGTCTTTGCTAATGTTAACGCTCCCAAAGTAATCATTACTAACGAGACAATAATCAGAAGATTTTTCTTATTTATCCTACTCGTAATTCTCGGGCCAATGAACCCTGCAAATATTGCCCCTGATCCTAGTGCAAAAACTAGGCCCCAATTAGAAAGATGGTTAGTCAAAAGATATGCTAGAAATCCGACCACACAAATTGGTGCCTCTGCCGCAGTAGTGCAGCCAATGGCCTTCTTGTGATCTTGGCCGATGACCATTTGCCCGCCAGTAACAACCGGACCGAAGCCCCCACCAGAGAATCCTTTGTTGAACGAAGAAACAATTCCAATAAAGAACATTTTTCGTATTGAGTATTGAAACCTGATCCCTGAAATGATTAAGAACCCCATCAAGAGGACGAGTATGCCAATATACGTATTAATCACTGTTTTAGAAACTGTGACGGCAACGAGAGCAGCAATAATTGTAGCCACAATTCCCAACGAAGTGATAATTATAACTGTTTTTAGATCATCGCTAAATCCTCGCTGAAACGATTCTTTTATTCCATATTCTTTTATCTTTCTCAAAATGTAAGATGGATTTTTCGATTTTATATTAAAATAAGTGTTGCCATATTTATGATGAAAAATAGACGCACTGAAGCCGCCGATAGCCTGGGTAATTAGAATTGAGGGAACCGCCAGCAACGGAGAAAAACCAATAATCAAGAGGATCGGGGAAAGTAATGTCCCATAACCCATTCCCAAACTAGAGTCGATACATTCGGCAATAAATGCGATCATCGCAAGGATGAAGAATGTTTCTAATGTGAAGCCAAAGATCATTTTAGCACTCTTCTTTTCTCATCTGTTTTATTTTTGACTAGATCAGCAAACGTCGTCTTCTCCATCTTCTCAGCGATATAATCCCGAACTTCTTTGAAAACAGCAAGCAACGCTTTACTTTGTTCGATCGGAGTACTCTCGTAAAAATATTTACTCACTGATTCGACCGGGGCAAGAGCACCATCCATCAGACGAACAATTTCCGCTAACGATATTTTTGCTGGTTCTTTAGCAAGTTGATATCCCCCCTTGCTTCCCCGTTTGCTTTTGAGGTATCCGCTACGTTTAAGAATTAGTAAAATCTGCTCTAAAAATTTCTGTGGGATTTTTTTTCGTTGAGAAATTTCCTCAATTTTAACTAATAATTTGCCATTATTCTCTGCCAAATCAATTAATGCCAAGCAGGCATACTCACTTTTTGCTGATAGTTTCATTGTTCTTTATTACTTTAATTAGACTTGTCTACTACTCCTATGGGAAATACCTAGAATATAAAAAGGTTGTGAAACCATTTCAGGTATTTTTATGATTTCTTAGAAACTTTACAATAACCATGCAATCCACATTCCTTCTGATCTGGATTTTCCCACCACCATCTTCCGGCGCGAATATCTTCTCCCTTTTTGATTGCTCGAGTGCAGGGCTGGCAGCCAATACTAGGATAACCTTGCTCATGGAGATCATTGTATGGCACTTTTTTTTCTTTAATATATTCCCAAATCATTTCCTCGCTCCAATCCAGAAGCGGATTAATCTTAAACAGTTGATTTGCTTCGTCAAACTCCATTTTCTGAGCAATTGTTCTCGTAACCGATTGATCTTTGCGAATGCCCGTGATCCACGCCTTTTTCCCAGCGAGTCCTCGACGCAACGGCTCGATTTTTCTGATCTGGCAGCACTCTTTACGATTAGCGATACTCTCGCGGAAAGAGAATAATCCTTTTTCACTAGTCAACTTTTCAACAGTACTCGTTTGAGGATAATAAACTGAAATTGCAAGCCCATATTTTTTCTCTGTAGCTTCAATAAGATCATATGTCTCTCCTGGAAGTCTTCCCGTATCTAAGGTAATCACCTCTATCGGCAGTTTATATTTATAAATTAAATCCATGATAACCATATCTTCCGCTCCAAAACTGCAGGCAAAGACAATTTTTCCGGCGAATTTTTCAGCAGCCCATACTAGAATCATTTCTACACTTTTTTTCTCAAACTGCTGATTGTAGCTTTCTGCTTCTTTTGCTCTTGCAGAGATGTTTTCGAGATTATTTATTTTCATATTCATTTGTCCACCAATTATTTCTCTATTCGCATTTCAATGGTTCTAAGATGTTCTTGCAACAAATTGTTCGATTCCATTTGCCAATAGGGAAATGTTTTCTGGTTCGCTGACTCTTCCTGAGTCTCCTGGCGTTGCTCCACTGCCTTTAAATGTGGATGCAAACACCGCCGCGATAAATTTCAGCGTTTTTGTTTTGTCAATTGTCGTATTCATTTTAGCTTTGATCATCTCTGGCAATTCACGCAGGTCGTTGACGCGGGTGACTTCTTCAAAGAGAGAATAATAAATGTCTCCAAAGACTATTGTTGGCTTCTGGTAGACGATTGCCTCCCATCCAGTTGTACTTGTAATCGTTGCAACTAAAGAACAATTCTTGATAATTTCTTGGCTGTTGGCGTGCGGTGAGATCAACCGCACATTTGGAAATTTTTTTATTTCTTTGCGGAAATACCATGGTCGGCTAGAATAGTTGTAGGTGTGTTCTTTTACATAAAGCTTGTAGTCACAGGGAATACTGCGAGCAATATTCTCAATCAGCGCTAGTTGATTAGAATACCAGCGACCATAAAATGACGTTGAAACCTCCGGTGTGACATGGAGTGGGAAATAAACATATTTCTCTTTTTCAACAGGCATCTCAAACGTTCCAGAAGCATCAATTATTTTATCAACTAGCGGCCAGATAAATTGTTTTAAGTCGGGAAGCTGGCGTCGATAGGTTAATGTTTTAGCGTATCCCAGATATTTCTTGATTTTTTCCGAGTGTGATATTTTGATGCTGGCGGTACCATCCGGCTTCACGGGTTTTTCTTTAAACTGCTCAATAAAATCCTCTGCTTTTTTTTGCTCTTCTTTAGTCAGCTTGCGTTTCTTTATTTGTTCATACTCTGTGACGAGGAGCGGCCAACGCGCTTCAGTATTATCATTAATTGCAAATCTTCCAGCAATGCGAGAATTTGTAATCTCCAGGACTTTTATCTTGTTATAGAGAAATAACTTGTACTGAATCACCCCTGCAAAACTGGCAATCCCATAGAAGACGACAAAGTCTGGCTTATAAAGTTGGATGCACTTCTCTGTTTCTCGAAGATAGTATTCCACCCAGTAGAGAACTTTTTCTCCACTATACTTCATCCTGCTTTTCTTGCGCGGCGCGGTAATTTGCCAACTATCCCAGCTGTTAAAGTTATATTTTTCTTCTGCTTTTTGGATATAATCTAAATCTGGCTGAGAAAAATCTTTCTTAAAATCATCAAATTCGGCAACATGAATGCGCTCTTTTGCTATTCCCGCTGTGAGGAGGACGGAGTCGCTTCCTTTTGCCCCACCTGAAAAAAAAGAAGTAGTTTTCCAGCGCCGTTCTAACTCTTGTGATAATCTCAGGACGTGTGTTTCCATACCTCCGTGCCCAAAGATAAATAAAATCTTCTTGTCTTTTAATGTTCCCATTGGTTTAGGTGTTTGCTTATAGTAAACCAACTGAGTAATTTGGTATTGATATCGTTGGTTTACTATCTGTCACAAGAAAATTGACGATGATCAATTTTCTGTGCAGAAAAGCACACAATGAAGAAACTACTTCATTGGTGCGCAGATGTGGTAGTTTCCACATTTAGCGTGAAAGATTTCACTTTTCTTGCATCCAACACAAGATGCCGATAAACATTGTTGGATGACTATAATTCCGTTAATTAATAAAGATTATGTAATTCTAGCACCCTCTAGTTTATTGCTAAGCCGACCAATAAGTCTTTTATCGATGAAACTGAGTTTAGTAATATTTTTATAGGTAATTGAAAATAGAGAACTGTGGTAATTACAGGAATTGGTATTGATTTAGAGGATATCTCTCGCTTTAGAGACATGCCGTTTAGTCTAAACCCTCGTTTCTATGAGAAGATCTTTACTTCTGAAGAGATTCGATATTGTCTTGACAAAGCTGATCCTCCACAGCACTTTGCTGTACGCTTTTGTGCAAAAGAGGCCTTTGTCAAGGCAACTAAAAGAACTGCTTCAAAACTACTGACTAATTATAAATTGCTATCCATTAAGATCATTGATTCAAAGCCATTCATTGAATACAACAATAAAACCCATTTACTCTCACTCTCGCATGATAAAGATAAAGCCGTGGCCATGGTGGTTGTCTAATGGAAAAAGAAATTAAAACTACCCCTATAAAGAACAAAAAACTAAAGATTCTCGAAACTACCTTACGAGATGGCAGCTATGCGATCAATTTTTCTTTCACTTCTGCTGACACGTCAGTTATTTGCAAAGAATTGGAGAGTGCTGGTTTTGAGTTTATTGAAATTGGTCACGGTGTAGGATTGGGTGCAAGTATTAAAGGCTATGGTACGGCAGCAGCAACTGATGAAGAATATATGATCGCCGCAAAGGAAGCTCTTAAAAAAGCCAAATGGGGAATGTTTTGTATCCCCGGAATCGCTGAATTAGAGGATATTGATCTTGCCGCTAAGCATGGTATGGGTTTTATCAGAATTGGAACGAATGTCACTGATGTAGAGAAGTCAGAACCATTCATTAAAAGAGCAAAGAAATATGGAATGTTTGTTACGGCTAATTACATGAAGTCTTATGCTTTACCTCCAGAAAAATTTGCAGAAAAAGTAAAATTATCTGAGAGTTATGGGGTAGACGTAGTCTACATTGTTGATTCCGCCGGGGGGATGTTTCCAGAAGATCTTCGTCACTACGTGGCAGCGATTCGTAAAGTATCGAATATCCCTCTTGGTTTCCACGGGCATGATAATTTGGGTTTTGCTGTTGCCAACAGTATGGAGGCAATTACCCTGGGTGTTGATTTTGTTGACACATCTTTGCAGGGACTAGGGAGAAGTGCGGGAAATGCTTCTACTGAATTACTGATTTCTATTCTTCACAAGCAGGGCTGGAACATAAATATTAACCTCCTCCAGGTATTAGACATCGGACAGCGCCTCATTCAACCAATCTTAACTCGAAAAGGGCAGATGCCTCTCGATGTAATCTCTGGTTATGCTGATTTCCATTCTAGTTATATGCCCCTAATTCAGAAGTATTCTTCAAAGCATAAAATCAATCCTCTTCTCTTAATTATTGAAATGTGTAAAGTAGATAAAGTTCACGTTGATGAGAAAATTCTCGATGCCATCGCTCAAAATATTAAGGCAAAAGAAGAAGTCTATCTCTCCGGTTTTGGCTTTAATAAATATGTCGGGGGAGAACAAAATAAAATCTGAATAGTCTCATGATTCTTAAAGTAAGTCATTTAGTTTTCTCTTCGACAGATTTCGAAGAAAATAGTCTAGAACTAACTTCTCTAGGCTACAACTGTATCTTTACCGAGAAGAGTATCAAGAATTCAGAAGTCAAAAGGTCATTATTCCAACACTTCTATCAATGGCATGATGTCCGCTATTTTACTTTCCCTTCCAGTGTCAGTGTAGAATTATTAAATTGGCGAAGTCAAAGCGATCGCCAATCCAATTTTGTACCTGTTTTTGAAAATATTAAACAGAATAATTCCTTGATATCGCAACAACGAAAATTTAATTGTGATGATCTTTTTTCTTTTTCAGAATGTGCCCTGAGAACACTTGAACTGCCTATTTTTACGATTCAACAGAAAGATGCCCCCAGCAAACTTAATGCTCTCCTCGTAAAGACTAATCATCTCGAAAAAAGTATTTCTTTTTGGCAGCTTTTTCGTTTTGTCGTTCGTGAAAAAAAAGATAATTTCGCACTCCTGGAATTAACATCATTTCTTCCCCAGAGCCCAGTTTTCCAATTATATTTAGAACAAACAAAAAGAATTAATGAGAATCCTTGCCTTGATGATCGTGGTGTTAGTTGTATTTCTTTTCTCAGCAGTTCTGCTCCTCGAGAAAAAGATTTATTAAAGAGTAAGGGGTTTCCCATTATTGATGTTGGCGGTTTACTCATTAATGGGAAAATGCTTACTGTCTTCTTCACGTTAGGTCCTTGTGGTGAATTAGTCGAGGTGATTGATGTTAAGGAAGTTGATTCCAATTAGACAACTCTCGCGCGGGAAGTAGATGTTTTTGGAGGAGAATGAATATGACAGAAATAATTGATTTAACATATGACATTGAAGAAGGAATGACCACATTTAATGCCTATTGGCATCCTGCCGTGCACATCGATCAGCTTGGCAAGCATAACTCTGAGGGAAGAGAATCACGCAAACTCACTTTAGGGACCCATTGTGGTACTCACGTTGATGCACCGAGTCATTTTGTTCAGAATGGTCGAACAATAGATCAGATTCCGCTCTCTAAACTGATTGGTAAAATCACTATCCTCGACTTTTCTCATCTTGGAAAGAACGGAGTTGTTACCAAAGAAATGCTTGAAAAGATGAACCTTACTAAACGGATTATGTTTAAGTTTGGCTGGGGTAGGAACTGGAAAACAGATCACTTCTATCGTGATTACCCCTTTCTTTCGCTGCCCGCTGCAGAATATCTCGTCCAAAAAGGAGTACAATTAATTGCCACGGACACTCCCTCTCTGGATGATTCTCGGATTAAACTGCAAGGAAAAATGCTAGGGAGCGAAGAAGATTCGCCGGTACATAAAGTTATTCTGCGTAATAACCTTGTTCTCGTCGAATATATCGCTCATCTTGATCAAGTCCAAGATCTTGCGGGTTGGAATATCATTGTCATGCCCATCCGCGTTAAAGATGGAGATGGTGCACCGGCGCGAGTCTGCATTTGTAAATAAAGTTGTCAGTTCCGTATGTGCATAGTATCATAAAGTCAAAATTCATTAGATAATGTCTGCGATGGTGGCAGGGGGACTTGCCCCCACAAAATGAGACAACGATCTCATTTGTGCACCAGCGAAGTAGTTTCTTCGCTCAGTCCTACGGGGATGCCGCTCCATCAATGTTCACATCGAGAATTTTGAAGATACTATGCACATACTCAGTTCCGAAAATTATTTAAGCATGCACTTTTCCTCTAACGATATGGCAGATCATCCCAAAAAATATCGTGTAGAATATAATCGTCCGGCCTGTATTGGTGCAGCTGCCTGCGTTGCAGTTCAACCTGAAAAATGGGTCATTAAAGATGAAGCCAGAGATAACCGAGCAGATCTCATCGGGGGAATGGAAGATCCGACGAGACCGGGAATTTGGATCGCCGAGTTTACAGAAGAAGAATTAGAAGCCTACACTTCTTCAGCAACGATGTGTCCAGTACAAGTGATAAAGATTTTTGAGATTGCTACGGGTAAGCAATTGACGTGGTGATTTAGTCATTACTGTTTAAAGAACCATAAACCGAAACTTATATAAATCAATTCTTTCTTCTGTTCATATTAAAGAATACTTTAAAAGAGGAATTTTCAGCGTTCTGTGAAATTCTCTGTCGAGGAATATTAATGGGTGCAGACTTAGTTACCAGTAACACAAAGAGTAGAAAAGTTTTGTTGATCATGCCCACATTTTGGGATGTTATCGCGCCTCCTGTAGGGGTAATTTCATTAAAATCGTTTCTTCAACAATATGGTCATACCGTTAAGGCAGTGAATCTTAATGAGTATGCCACTATCTTTAATACCCAAAAAAAATATTTTGGGTTAATGTCAAAGTACGTACCTTATCGTGGTTTAATCCCTCGTTTAGGGACAGAACTACTGGGATTTCATATGAATGCCGCCGTATTCAAAAGTGACGCCCCCGAGATCTATAATGAATATGTTGAGATGCTTGTGCGTGAACATTTCGCGCCATTTCTGGAAAATATATCCCAACCCGATATGGATACTTTGGTTTTCCAATTAAATGAGGTTTTGGAAGAACATTTCAAAGGGCTACGCGAGTTAGCACCACAGTTAATTGTCGATCGACCAGAATTTGTAGGATGTACTATTTTAAGCAGTACAATCGGAACTGCCCTTTTTCTTTTGCGCGAGATTAAAACATTAGATCCAAAGATCAAAACTATTCTCGGCGGTCCTGGTCCCTATAATGGCTTTGATGCCAATTCCCCTAATATGCAGCGTCTTATCGAGAGGTGTCCTTTCATTGATAAAGTCGTTTTCGGAGAAGGAGAACTGGTCTTTAAGACCTATTTAGAGGAAGGTCATAATGGTAATGTTAATATTACGGCTAAAGATTTTGGCATCGAGAAGATCGACATGGATACTTTGCCGCCACTTGATTTCTCGGATATGGATTTAACTAAGTATTTTCATCTGGGAATTGCCGCATCACGAGGTTGTCCATTTCTCTGTGGATTCTGTTCTGAGACCAAATTATGGGCCAAGTTTAGACGTAAAGCTGCTGAAAAAACTGCCGACGAAGTTCAGTACCAGTTAGCTAAATATGGGATCAACAAATTCTTCTTCACTGATGCTCTTTATAATCATTCCCTAACTCCATTTGTAAAGGCAATCACTGAACGCGGTCTTACTATTGAATTTGATTGTTATTTGAGAATTGATGTCCATAGCGCCAAACGTGAAATGACTGATTTCTGGGCTAAAGGAGGTTTGCATCGTGTTCGTATTGGTATGGAAAGTGCTTCACCAAAAGTATTAACAGTAATGCAGAAAGGTGTAACAGTTGAACAGCAATCTGAAGCGATTAAAATGCTTGCCAGTTCCGGTATTAGGACATCAACCTATTGGATTGCTGGTCATCCTGAAGAAACAGACGAGGACTTCGAACAAACACTTAACTTCATCAAGAAACATAAAGATTATCTTTATGAAGTGGATCTGGCCGTTTTTTATTTTTATGGTGAAGGAGAACTTGGAAAAGATGCTTTCATGAACGAAGCAGGTGGCTTAATAGAACGCTGGCCAGAAAAATATTTGCCTCTCTCTATTTTTAAATATTTTAAGCTTAAGAACCCTAATCCCACCCGTGCTGAAGGATACGCCCGTGCGATAAAGTTTGCCCAGACCATGGCTGAAGAAGGAATCCCTTGTAATCGAACTTCCGTAATTGATTATCTTCGTGCTGAAAAGAGATGGAAACAACTGGTTGAGGAACACCAAAGAAAGCGAACTGAGGATCATTCTCTAGGACTTCAAGTATCAAAAATGATTAACGCTTGATCGTTTTTTAAAATTCATAACCCTTTTATAGGTTCTCTTTTTTCTTCTTTATATGATCACAGATTCTTCTATTGAACTGATGAGAAATGTTTTTTTTCAGAATAAAGAGAACGTATTTCTCATTGATGCTCTTAGCGGACGAGAATTTACCTATGGAGAAATAGAATCGTCTTCTCTCCAGTTGGCATCATTATTATCTCGGAAAGGTATCCAACAGAAAGATCGAGTGGCGATCTTACTTGCCAATTCTCTAGAATTTGTCATTTTCTATTTTTCGTGTATGCAGCTTGGTGCAATTCCGGTTCCGATTAATATTAACCTTGCTCTCAAAGACATCACCTATATTATTTCTAATTCTAACGCCAAAATGGTCGTCGCCGAACAGGACTTTCAAGAAAAGATCATGGAAATTGCGGAGAGAGAATCATTTCTAACTTTTTTTCTCCAGACCAAAAGAAAAATAGAGAGCGATCCATTTTTTCTGTTGCAAGAGATAGCTAACTATGATCCCTTTCGGAGTATATCTTTTCAGGGAGTTCAAGATGAGGATACGATTATTATTGTTTATACCTCTGGAACTACGAGTTTACCCAAAGGGGTGGAGTTTACCTACCAGAAGATGATCTCCAATGCCCTTGCCTTTATCAAAACAGTTCAGATCGAGCCGTCTCATCGTTTCTATGAAATTCTCTCTCTCGCCTACATGGCTGGCTTCTACAATCTGATGCTAGTGCCTTTTCTTGCAGGGGGGAGTACGGTCATTGAGAAGACGTTTGATTTTTCAGTTAATCTTACATTTTGGAAGAAAATAAAGAAATATAACATTAATGCGCTCTGGCTCGTTCCCAGCATTATCTCCAGTCTTCTCCCTTTCGCTTGTCCAAAAGAAGAGCTGGACTATTGTAACCGTGAGAATATTAAGTTAATCTTTAGTGGAACTGCTCCTCTTCCCGAATCTGTAAAAAAGAGTTTCGAAGAAAAGTTTAGTTTGTCTTTGTATAACACCTATGGTTTATCGGAATTGCTCTTTGTATCTGCTAATTCGCCTTCTTTGTCTTCTCCTCGCGGTGTTGGAAAAGTACTCCCTGGATGTCAGATTTTAATCATTAACGCGGAAGGCAGAGAAGTAGCGCGGGGTGAATGGGGTGAAATCGCCGTTTTTTCTCCCTATCGTATGCGTGGTTATTTCGGAATGGCCTCTGAAAAAAAGTGCGATGAGAGCCTTTTTTTTGCTACGGGAGATATTGGCTATCTTGATGCCGATAATTTTCTCTATATTACTGATCGTAAGAAAGACTTGATCATTCGCGGCGGGATTAACATTAGTCCTGCCGAAATTGAAGAAGTGATTCTCCAAAGTAAGCTCGTTCGTGAAGTCGCCGTGATTGGTGTTCCTGATCTTCTGCAAGGGGAAAAGATTGTTGCTGTTATCAACCCAGAACCGCATTTCAAGGAAACAGAACTGTTCACTCATTGCCGTCGTTTTTTAAGTTCTTTTAAAGTCCCCGAACAGTGCTTCTATCTCTCCGATTTTCCGCGCAGTGTCACGGGGAAAATTCAGAAGAACAAATTGAAAGAATTACTCTCACAAAATGACCTCAATGGAACTAAGATCAACAACATTTAAAAATCATTTTTGTGGATCATCAGTTGACAGCTTTTCGCCGCTTTGTGCCGCTTAATTATAGTCATCCCAGTGGATTTTCCGATCAGGGAACACACAACGAAACAACGATTTCGTTGGTGCAGCGGTGAAACACATTCACCGCCTGAATCCCCTCTGCTGACTATAACGAGGCCAACTGGATCAAGAAATGAGACACACAATAAAGCGACAACTTTATTGGTGCGCCAGAGAAATCGTTTTTTCTCTGTGCGCAACAATCTCATTTCTGATCAGAAAACTGATCGTTGTCAGTTTTCTGGATCGGGATGATCCAGTTGGACGATTGTATCTGTTGGGGAATCTATGTCTAATCAAAGTTTGCCGTTTCAAGAAGCCAAATTAAAAGTACCAAGTGATGTCATTATTCAGCTTCATCAGTCCAAAAATTGGATTCTCTATAATGTTTTCACGCAAGATTCTCTGGCCGTAGACACTGACGTTCTGGGTTTTTTAAGTCTTCTAACGGGAGATGAATCTCTAGAGAAGATTACTTCTCAGCTCAATGGAAAAGAATTTTTAGTATGGGATATCAGTATCTTCTCTAACTTAAGCAGTCCCGTTGCTGATCCCTCCCGTTTTATCCGAAACTATGCTGATTGGCCTGCTCCACAGAAGAAAGATCTCTCTTCGCTGATTAAACTTCTCATTGACAGACGTATTCTGATTGGTGATGGAGTTGCCTATGCCCAGTTATTCGCCCCTCAGAGTTCATTCCTCGACAAGAAACATCTGGGAAACTTTCATCAACAAATTGGAAAGAAATTAATCTTCGAAAAAAGAGTTGATCCCTCGGAGTGGTGGACAAAACAAAAATTTACTACAGATTATAAAAGATTAAATAATACTCTCTACAAAGCGATTCAAGGTGGTTTCTTGAAGTCTCTCTTTGATTCACGTTTAAATTCTACCCACCACGTTATTGATCTCGGCTGTGGTGTTGGTTATTATACTAAATTAATGGGAAATAAAGGGGCCAAAGTATTGGGAGTCGATCCTAGTGAAAAATATGTTGCTATTGCCGAAAGAGAAGCGCCCCAAAATGTCACGTTTAAACAGTCAAAAATTGGTGGTCACGGAGATTTAGATTGGATTCCTTCCCAGAGCATGGACTTTGTGTTCATGAGTGATGCCCTATCTTTTTATTTTGTTCCCTCCACCTATATCACCACGGCTTCAAATCAGAAACCCGATATCAATATCCTTTTTTCTGATATCAAGAGAATTCTAAAACCGGGTGGTAGATTTATCAGTGTAGAACCAAACGGTCTTTTTCTATTCAGACCTTGGTTTGGTGAGATAGAAAGACCGTTTACGATTATTACTGAATATAATCGACCATGGTATAACGTTGTACAACATTACTCTCAAGCAATACAAGCTTTTATTAAAGGAGGTTTTAGTATTAAAGAAATGATCGATATTCCCGTCGATGAGAACTTTGCTAATACTGACCGACGGGGAACAAATTTTGCCAAAGAATTTCCGCTCTGGTGTTTTTTTGAGCTCTCTCTAGGTGATTAAATTATTTCCCGGTATTAAGATCATTGATATCAAAAAGATTCAAACACAAACAGTGAGGTTTTAAAAAATGGATAAGAACAATGTAAAATTAACAATTAAAACGTATCTAGAAACGGAGACAAAGAAAACTATTCCCAGCACGTCCACTAACTTGATCAGTGGCGGGTTTCTTGATTCGTTTATGATTATCAAATTAATTACATTTATTGAAAGCCACTTTCAATTGAATGTAGATATTGAATCTACTAGCGAAGAATCTTTTAGTACGATCGATACGCTTGCAGAGCAAGTCGTGATCTGGAAAGAGAAGTCATAATCGCAAAGAGTTTCTCCAAGCGATGGAAATAAGACGTCTGACTGAGCAGGACTATGATGATTTTTTAACATTTCACGCTCAAGTCTATCCTTCGCACTTAAATGTAAAAGATCGATTTCAGTTTCAATTCTTGGGGAATCCTCTTCTCCAAGATAAAACTAAGACTGAGATTTTTTTTGCTCGTGATAAAGAGAAAAAGATTATCGGCCAATATAGCGTTAACCCCGTTGAATATTCTTTTGGGGCTAGTACCCGTTTAGGTTTTTGTGGGTGTGACCTCTTTGTTGATCAGCAAGCTCGTAAGTACGGAGTCGGTGGTCTTCTTTCGATGAAAGCAATTAATTCTTGCAAACCGCACTTCTCTATCGGCGTTTCAACAGAAGCAAAGCCTCTTCTCCTCTCTTTACAAATGAAGAAAATTGGTGCTGTTTATCGTTATATTTGGATCAGAAACTGGTCGAAAATTCCCCTCTTAATTATCCAATATCTCCGGCAGAGGAAATTAAAATCTTGCCAGTTATCGAGAAGAGAATCGCAAGAAGAATTAACCGAAGAATCATCCCCCAAACAAATAGACCCTGTAGTATTCTCATCATTAATTTCTTTTAATGATTACAGCTTCTCACTACTCTCCTCTAAGCAGAGTCTCACTTCACTGGATCAAGACTACACCCCTTCCAATAACAAAAATCGTGACTACTTAACCTTTGCTCGAAGTCCCGCTTTTCTTCAATGGCGTTTTTTCACAAAGCCGGGTTATGGGGTCTATCAATTGACGAAGAAATCATCCTCTCCGGGAGAAAGAGAGGATTTTAATCGTTACTATTTTGCGATCAGAAAAATTTCTTGGAAGAAGCTCAATCTCCTCGCCATTGTCGATCTCCAAGCTGATTTCTCGGAGCAAAAGATGGTTCAAGCAATGATCACGGCAACAAAGAGAATTGCAAAAGAAAATAAATGTGATGGGATTATTACACTCAGTTCTTATGCGGGACTAGACCGAGCATTAAAAAAGAAACTTTTTGTGAATGTGGGCCATCCATTTGAGATCTATACTAACGTTGATATTCTCTTCTCTGAAGACCAGATTCAGCGGCGGGAAGCGGTCCACATCACCATGGTTGATTCAGATTTAGAATTCCCTTTTTGGCCAAAAGCGGGAGATGATTAAGATAACAATGATTCGTAAAACCAGTTCAGAAAAACGTAAGCCGTGGAAGAAAATTGCCGCGGCAATGCTTGCTCTAATTTTGATCATCTCTGGTTCTTTTAAGAGAGAGAAAAAAAGAATATTTTCAGCTGAGCACATTACCGGTTTGTATTTTCATAACCCTTCTCGTGCCGTTTTTGAGAGATCGATTTGTTGGCTCAAAAAAAATGATTGCGTTTTTATTTCCAGCGATGAGCTGCTGGATATCTTAAACAACAAGATTCCCTTTCCGAGAAGGGGGGTATGGATTACATTCGACGACGGCTGGCGTGCCAATTTATCAGAAGTACTGCCTGTGATGTTAAAATATAATATTCCTCTCACTTTTTTTATTTCTTCAGGACCTGTTGAGAATAGTGGCGTGTTTTGGTTTAGTTTAGTCCGCACTTTCCGAGATTTTCTTCCTTCCATCTATCAAAATAATCTTCAAAAGCTTTGGTCAATTGATGAGAAACAACGGAAAGCAATTGTTGAAGAATTAGAAAAAAAATGTTCTCCTCTTCTTGTTCGCGAAGCGCTGAGTGTTAATGAAATCAAAGCCATTTCGAGGATCCCCCTTGTCACGATCGGATCGCACACGGTAAACCACGTAATCACCGTAAACTGTACTGATGCTGAACTTGAGGCTGAAATTAGCAATGCGAGTTTAAAGCTAGAACAGTGGACGGGAAAGAAAGTACGTTTTTTTGCTTATCCCAACGGGGATTATGGTGGGAGAGAGAGGAAATTTCTCCGAGAAGCGGGGATAAAATTAGCGGCTACGACGAGAAAAGAATTTATCTCCAAAAAATCAGATCTCTATTCTATTCCTCGCTTCTGTGTTAATGATGACGCTTTTCTTCCCGAAATAATCTGCCAATTGGTGGGAGTGTGGGGTAAGTGGATGGATTCTATCGGAAATATTTGCTCTCGTTATCGGAGAACAAAATCAAGATCCGTTGAAAGAGATAAATCAGCGGTGAAACAAGATGACTAACTATTCCTCTAAAGTATTAAAAGGAGCATCAATTATTTTCATTGCCAGTGTTATCAGTTCGCTCCTGGGGTATATCATCAGGATTATTTTAGCGCGAAAGCTCTCCCCTGAGAACTTCGGTCTTTTTTTCGCAATCTATAATGTTATTCTTTTAATCGGCTGGTTAAAAGGTTTTGGTTTGAATTCGGCGATTGGGAAATATATCCCTCAGTACAATCTCGAGAAAAATAATGACGGAATTAAGTCTATTCTCGTTGTTGTTACGGCTTTTACTCTACTCAGTAATTTATTATTTTTAGCAATAATCTACTTCCTACCCTCCACCATAATCAACACCTATTTTCAAAGTAATTCGGCAAGATCAATACTCTTAGCTCTCTTTATCTATATTTTTATTGATGGCTTTTCTACGATCATCAACGGCTATTTTCTCTCGATTTACCGTTTTTTTCTCTATTCTCTACGAGATATTATCATCCGTGCTGCGGTTCTTCTCCTCATCCTCTTTGCCACAAACTTAACGGTGTTGGATGTTGCCGTGATCTACGCTGCCGCCTCTTTACTAAACCTACTGGTCAGTGTCTTTTATTTTTTTAAGAGCTTTAGTTTCTTTCAGCATAATCTCAAAATTTCTAAAGAAAAGAGCAAAGAACTGTTTAAGTTCAGTGTTCCGTTAATGATCAGGGATTTTTTTGGGATAGTCATGGCTCGAGTCGATAATCTTATCCTTGTCTTCTTTAGGCCGCTTGTAGAAGTTGGAATTTATAATGTCATTCTTCCCACTGCCGATATGTTGTTAATTTTCAGCCGACCTTTTGGGAGGATCATGTTTCCTTTGAGTTCTGAATTATTCTCGTTAAATCAACCTGAAAAAATTAATTCTTTGCTTCAAAAAATTCAGAAACATATCTTGTTACTCTTAATTCCGTTTCTAGCGACAATCATTGTTTTTTCCGGATTCATTTTAAAGACCCTCTTTGGAGCCCAATATGAGGTTGGTTATCTGGGATTGGATTTGCTTGCGCTGGGATTCCTCTTTAATAGTTTAAGTATGGTTAGTTATAGTGTTTTAATGGGGATTGGCAAACAAAACAGCGGAGCAATGGCCACGATTGTTTCTAATATTCTTAACGCCGGGTTAATCCTCTTACTTGTTCCTTATTTTGGGAAGTTTGAATTGGGGTACGTTGGCGCGATTATTGGGACGGTAATCAGTTCAATTGTTCTCTTTTTCTGGATTTCATCGATTCTCCGCAAAGCGCTAAAGTACACTTTTCCTTTAAAACAGACTCTCTTCTTAGTTTTCATTGGATTATTTATCATAACTATTGGCTATCTTTTGAAAGTGACGGTTGTCTCCATATATCTTCAAATTATCTTTTTTCTTGGGGGACTTCTTTTTGTTTATCCTCTCCTCCTCTTCTTATTTGGGATCACTTCTCTTGACGAGATTAAAGCGATAATTACGATCACTTTTAAAAAGAAAGTTGATCCCACGACTAGCGAAAGTACTATTGACTCCAAATAATTGCTTCCCCATGAATTACTTCAAAGAAAAACTTCAGAACGAATTAACTCGTCGGCTCGGACTAGAACATTGTCTTCTCACTAGTTCTTGCCGCAATGCTCTTTATTTGGTCTTGGCAAATCTCGAGCTGCAGGAGGGCGATGAAGTCATCATTCAATCTTTTATCTGTGGAAGTTTACCATTAGCAATAGAAAAAGCGGGGGGAAAAGTTGTTTTTGTGGAGGTAAATAAAGAGACTTTCAATCTCGATGGGGAAAATGTTAAAAAGAATATTACTCCTAAAACAAGAGCCATTATCTTTGTTCATACGTATGGTAATCCGAGCGGTATTGCCGAAGTTGCGCAACTCTGTAAAGACAGAAAGATTATTCTGATTGAAGATATTGCCCACGCTTTTGGCGCAAGATACGATCACAAATTAGCGGGCACATTTGGCGATTATGCGGTCTATAGTTTCACCAAACAGATGATCAATGGGGGGGGTGGGGTCATTCTTACCAATAACTCTCTGAAAAAGATTGTCCACATTCAAAGTACCTTTCGCAACTCTCCATCTTTTATTGATTACTGCAAGAGGATCGTTGCTTCTCTCTATGAGACCAGAGCATTTTTCCTCTCAAAACTAATTATTAACTTTGTCCATCGTCAAAGAAAATTACAATTAACCAACAATTTATCTCCCCATTTTAGCTGTTCAGAAATGGAAGCATTCTTGGCGTGGAAACAACTCTCTTCTTTACCGCGATTAATCCTGAAACGTAGGAAGAATTATCTCTTCTTAAGCCGAGCCGGAGCACAACTGCAAACTATTTTTCCTCTTGCCGAATCGAGTTACAACTATCTTTCGTTTATTTTCCCGACTCCCCGAGCGCGTGATCGAGCGTTAACAAAAAACTCTCTTTTTCTTCCCCCTTGGAGTGGCTCTTCCCTTTCTGAAAAGCTGATCTTTGTTCCCAACAATCCTTTCTTTACGAAGAAAAGATTACTTCAGTTCCGTAACGCAACTACTATATTTATAAAGAAAAAGAATAGTCCCCTCATCATTGCTAAATAATCTGGAGTCATAATGAAACCATTGCAGAATCAAACCAAAGGAATTCTTCTCGCCCTGTTTTGTACGCTGATTGTTTCTGTCGCCCAAATTCTCTTAAAGAAAGCCAGTGCCACATTTTCTCTCGCTCCTTCTCAAATTCTCCAGCAGTTTCAAAATTATCCTCTCGTTATCGGTGCAATTCTCTATATCATTGGCGCTTTCTTTTTTGTCAAAGCATTTCGCTTAGGTGATCTTTCCGTAATCTATCCCGTAATGGCCTCGGGGTATGTCGTTGTAACGTTGTTGTCTGTTTTCTTCCTTCAGGAGATAGTTGTTCTTCAAAAGTGGATCGGGATGATTTTTATCATGGTTGGTGTTATGTTAATCGGTCGAAGTGGTGGCAAATAATGAATAGTCAAATTGCAATTATCCTCATCTTAGTCTCCTCTGTTTTTGGCGCCTTCAGTACGCTCTACTTTAAGAAAGGGGCAGCCGCAAAGATCAGCATCAAAAATAAAAAATTAGTCGTAGCGGTAATCCTTGCCGCGTTCTCATTTGTCTTTTATCTTTACGCACTGAAGCAAGCACCGTTAACCTTCATCTATCTTACGGCTTCCGTAAGTTATATCTGGACCGTTCTTCTCGCCAAGTTTATTCTTAAAGAAAAATTCAATGCCTCCAAGATCATCGGAATTTTGTTGATCTTTGTCGGCATCATTGTACTTCAGCTCTAAAGAAATATTTATAAATTCGCCGAGTTCTAGGCACTCTACATGAAATTTTCATTAATTATTCCTTGTTATAACGAAGAAGAAGTGATCCCTCATCTTGCCGCAAAAATCGATCCAGTCTTAGATCAGCTGAGGAAACAATTCGAGATAGAACTGATTTTTATTGATGACGCCAGCAAAGACAAAACATGGGAATTATTGAATCATTTTTTTGGTTCTCGTCCTGAAACAAAACTCATCCGCCATGAGAAGAATGGCAATCTTGGGAAAGCACTCCGCACGGGATTTGCCGCAGCGAGTGGTGATTTTATTGCTACGATGGATAGCGATTGTACCTATGACCCGCAAGGTTTGTTGGATATGATCCCATTACTTAACGGGAAGACGTCGATTGTCACCGCTTCTCCCTACCACCCGCAAGGTGGCGTCAAGAATGTACCACCCTATCGTGTCTTCCTGGGGAAGAGTACCGCCTTCGCCTATCGTCTCGTAACGGGGCTTAAGATTCACACATTTACCGCATTATTTCGTGTCTATACCAAAGATGTTGTGAAATCTGTTCACTTCAATTCTTCAGATTTTCTCGCGACAGCAGAGTTTTTAATCAATGCTCACTTTGCAGGCTATGTCGTTAAAGAGTATCCCACAGTCTTGAGCACTCGAGAATATGGTATTTCAAAGATCCGCTTTTTGCGTGTCATCAAGAATCACGCCAAATATTTGATTTCACTCTTACCTCAAGCGGTAGCACGTCCGTTTCGTTCTTCTCCGAAATAAATAAAGAGTGAGCTATGGACTTACACACAATGGGTTCCCGATCTCTAAATCATAACACTTTAAAATATTCTAGTTCTTTTTTCTCTATGATCGAAGCAATTATCTTTGATATCGATGGTACACTTCTTGACTCTGAAGAAGCAAACTTGGCATCATATCAACGTATTTTTGAGAAAGCTGGATACCCCATACCCTCTCGAGACAAAATAATTTCTTTATTACACTTAACAAAACATGAAACAATTGGCGCATTAGCATATGGAATGCCCGCTGGAAAGATTGATGCATTACGAGAGTTCGCACAGAACGTAGCCTATCCTGTGGAATTGTTAGGTGTCTTTCCGCATTCCAAAGAGGCAGTTATTTCTCTCTCCCAAAAATATAAACTTGGTTTGGCTTCTAATCGGCTAAAGAAGAGTATTGATGTTTATTTTACTGTTTCCGGATTGCGTGATTATTTTCCTGTTGTTATTGGTGCCGATGAAGTTATTAATCCAAAACCGTCTCCAGAACCGTTATTAAAAGTATTAGACCAACTAGAAATAACCACAGATCACGCCGTGTATGTAGGTGACACTCTCGTGGATCTTCAGGCGGCGAGGGCAGCCCGGATGAAAGTTATTCTTCATCGTTCAAGCATTCCGGGCGCAGATGGCTACTTTAGTTCGTATACAGAATTAGAACAGTTGATTGAAAAATTGTGATCCTACAAAAACTAAGACCCACAAAGCATAAAAAGCCATTTCTTTGCACTAACTATAAATGAAAATTATAACCGTTTTAGGCACTAGGCCAGAAATAATCAAACTCTCTCCTGTCATTGATTTACTTGAAAAAGATTCGTTTTTTGAACATAAGATCATTCATACTGGTCAACATTATGATTTTAATATGGATAAAGTTTTTTTTGAGGAATTACACTTGCCAGAACCAGTATATGCCTTACAGATTGGATCGCTTCCAAGAGAAGAACAACTGAAGGTGATGGAAGAGAAGATTTACTCTATCTTAATAAAAGAAAAACCAGATTTAGTTCTCGTTCAAGGAGATACTAATTCTACTCTTGGGGGTGCAAGAGCCGCAAAGAAATGTGGAATCAAGCTAATGCACATCGAAGCCGGCTGTCGTTCTTTTAACAAAGAAATGCCAGAAGAAATTAATCGCATCGAAGTTGATCACTTGGCTGACTATTTGATTGCTCCAGATAGCTATGCTTGTGCTAACTTAGAAGAGGAGGAGAAAGTCTCTAGAAAAAAGTTTGGGAAAATAAAAACCTGTGGCAGTACAACCTATGATGCTATCTCTCGAAATAGTTCATTGATAAATAAAGAGATACTTCAAAAATTAGGCTTAGAAGAAAACCATTTTATTCTTGTTACCATCCATCGAGCAGAAAATACGGAGGAACCAAACATTACTCAGATCGTCAATGCTTTAAATAAAATATCTGAAACTGAGAAACTAGTTTTTCCACTTCACCCCCGTACGAAGAAATTTATCGAAGAAAAAAAAATGATGATTTCTCAGAACATAATATTGATAGAACCACAATCATATCTTCATTTCTTAGCATTGATTTCCTCATCCAAGTTTTGTATCACTGATTCTGGTGGTGTTCAGGAAGAAGCGGTAGCTCTCGGCAAACCCTGTTTGATTCCTCGAGAGGAGACAGAATGGATGCGGCCAGTAGATGATGGGAAGAATATCCTTGCTGGAACGACCTTTGAAAAGATAATTTTCACGTATCATTCTCAGTTTAATAAATCTGGTTTGATCACAATCAAAAAGAAAAAACATCAATTCTATGTTGGTGCCAGTAGAGATATTATCCAAGAACTAAAAGAAATTCAAGTCCATCCCACTGCTGAAGTCTCTCCCCAAGCCAAACTAGGAAGCAATGTCAAAGTTTGGCATCACGCTCAGATTCGTGAACAAGCAGTAATCGGTGACAACTGCATCCTCGGAAAAAACGTCTACGTTGATAAAAATGTCACCATCGGCAAGAATTGTAAAATTCAGAATAACTCCTCAATATATCGCGGTGTGACATTGGAAGAAGGCGTATTTATTGGGCCACATTGTGTCTTAACTAACGATAAAAATCCGCGGGCCATTGATCGTGCTGGAAAAATAAAAAATGATACCGATTGGGTCGAAGGAAAGATTGTCATTAAGAAAGGAGCTTCTCTCGGCGCGCGTGTCGTCGTCTTACCGGATGTGTCAATTGGTCAATACGCATTAGTCGGAGCAGGTTCGGTTGTGACAAAAGATGTTCCTGATTTTGCTTTGGTCTACGGTAACCCCGCACGGTTGCATGGATCTGTTTGTTACTGCGGTCAGAAGTTGGAGGAAGGGAAGACGGCAGGTGAGAAATGCGGAAAATGTCAGTAAAATCGGAATTATCTTTTTTCGAAAAATTATTTCTTTTATTTGATCAACTGAAAGAAGTTAGACTTCTTCCGCTTATTAATAATCATGATTATACCTCAAATAAGATCAATCTCTGTTATGATGAGGGTGGGAAGAGTTCTTCTTTCATCATCGAATATTCTCCGTCTTGTCTAGAAATGTATGGCACAGAGCAAGTTCCCCCAGAATTAGTCGATGCACTTAGCCACGCGCTTTCCGGTGCAAAACATCAACAATATAATCTTTGTACTCATTATTGGTCTGGAAAGGTGATTGACGATTATTTCTTCCAAAATACTAAACCTTAGTTCCTTAAACTTTATAAACCAATTTTAACCCATTTTGCCTATATGTCTTCGCCCTTAATTCCCATCGCCAAACCGCTCCTTGGTGAAGAAGAAAAGAGAGCCGTCATGGAAGTCCTCTCTTCTGGGATGCTCGCCCAAGGTGAAAGAGTAGCCACTTTTGAAAAAAACTTCGCCGAATTCATCGGTGTAAAACATGCTATAGCCACTTCTAATGGAACGACCGCACTGCACGCCGCGTTAGTGGGGTTAGGAATCGGCCAAGGTGATGAAGTTATTACTACTTCTTTCACATTTATCGCTACTGCCAATGCCATTAAGATGACTGCTGCCACACCCGTCTTCGTTGACATTGATGAAACTACCTTCAATCTTGACCCAACAATGATTGAAGCAGCGATAACAACCAAAACCAAAGCAATCATGCCCGTCCATCTCTTCGGCCTTCCTGCGGCCATGGATCAAATAACTGCAATTGCAAAAAAAAATAATCTAATAATCATTGAAGATGCTTGTCAAGCGCACGGCGCAGATTTTAATGGACAGGACGTCGGTTCATTTGGCGTCGGCTGCTTTTCATTTTATGGAACAAAAAATATGACCACCGGAGAAGGTGGCATGATCACCACTGATGATGATCTCCTTGCCGCAAAAATCCGCAAGATTATCTCTCACGGTTCCGAACGCCGTTATGTTCATTCCATGCTTGGCTACAATTATCGCATGACCGATCTTGCCGCTGCCATCGGCATCGAGCAATTAAAAAAATTACCCCATTTCACTCAACGTAGAAGAGAGAATGCGAAACAACTAACGAAAGGGCTATCAACCATAAAAGGGCTGATAACTCCTTCTGCTACCACCGGTCATGTTTTTCATCAATACACCATTTGTGTCACTCAGGAGTTCCCCCTTTCTCGAGATAAATTAATTGAACACCTCACTTCACATGGTATTGCTAGTTCCATTTTTTATCCTCTTCCCATCCATCAACAACAAGCATATTATAATTATAATCAGCAGCATCTTCCGATTGCAGAACGTATTGCCCACGAAGTTCTCTCTCTTCCCGTTCATCCTGATTTGAGCGATGATCAGATCCAAACAATAATTCACGCTTTTGAGGAATTCCAATGAAGACGAGAGTTGCCGTCATCGGTTTGGGAAATATGGGAAAACATCATGCTCGCAACTATGCTCTGATCGATAACATCGAATTAGTTGCTGTTTGCGATCTCAACCACGAGTTAGCCGATGCCACTGCCAAAAAATTCGATTGCAAAGCCTATTATGACTACACAGAAATGCTTCAGAAAGAATCACTTCAGGCCGTGAGCATTGCTGTTCCGACGAGTTTTCATAAAGAGGTTGCTCTCGTCTGCATTGAGAAAAATATTGATGTCTTGATCGAAAAGCCAATTGCCGGTACGATCAAAGACGCGGAAGAGATTATTGCCAAAGCAAAAGAGAAAAATGTCTTACTCCAGATTGGCCACATCGAACGCTTTAATCCCGCCGTGCAAAAGCTCAAAGAAGTAATTCGCGATGGGAAATTGGGTGAAGTTAGTTCGATTATCGCTCGTCGCGTTGGTGCTGTTCCTGTCCAAGTGCGTGATGCCAATGTCATCATCGATTTAGCCGTTCATGATATTGATATCATTAATTATCTCTATGAATCGCTGCCAGAAACCGTTCTCGGGAATATCGGCAAAGCGATGATTGAGAAGCGGGAAGATTACGCGGAAATATTTTTAAAGTACGGCAAGCGATCAGGTTTCATTCAAGTCAACTGGATCACTCCAATTAAAATTCGTAATTTGAGTGTTACTGGCAGTAAAGGCTATGCTGAGTTAAATTATATCACTCAAGAACTAGTTGTCTACGAAAGTAATTACACCAAAGAAATGATTGACGAGTATGGGGATTATGTGATTAAATTTGGTATTCCTAATAAAACTCAAGTTGGTGTTGAAGCAGTTGAACCACTGTTCTTGGAATTGCAAGATTTTGTTCGCTGTGTCAACACAAGGCAGACCCCTCTAGTGACAGGCGAGATTGGTTTACAAGCGTTGCAAATTTCTTTGGAGGTTATGGGGCAAAAATGAATCTCTTATATAACAAAAAATATAAACCCCCTTACTTCTACTTAAAATGATGACAACTGTAATGCCAAAAAACAAAGTTCTGTGGTGGTACCTTCGCCGTCCCCATTATTATCGGGAATTCGCACGATTATGTAAGATTGAACTTAAGAAATTATGCTCCTCTCGATCTAATGATACGGTAGAACCGGCGCGACAGTGGTGTAAGATAATGGCACTTCCGTTATCAGAAGCGTTGCTGAAGATAGGCGTCCTTACTACTCCTCTCCAATTTGAAGAAAAATACAAGAAACAATTACAACAGGCACAAGAAAGAGAGCAACAATGTTCGGTCACGATGGGTGGAGGTTCTGATTTAGCTTTACTTTTTCTTCTCTCAGAACACATTGCTGCACGTCGTGTCATTGAAACTGGTGTTGCCTATGGTTGGTCTTCGTTGGCATTCTTGTTATCTTTACAGAATCGTGATGATAGTGTTTTATGGAGTACTGATAAACCCTATCCAGGATTAGGTAATGAACAGTTTGTGGGCTGTGTTGTCCCACCGGAATATCAATCTTTATGGACCATTTTTCGCGAAGCTGATCGAACAGGATTGCCGAAAGCACTAGGTTTGGCTGGTCAGATTGATCTCTGTCATTATGATAGTGATAAATCGTATGATGGGAGAAGATGGGCCTATCCTTTGCTTTGGAAAGCTCTGCGTCCTGGTGGTATTTTTTTGTCTGATGATATCGGTGATAATTTTGCGTTTCGTGATTTTTGTGAAAAGATAAACATTGAACCGATCGTGGTGCAATCTGAAGAACGTTTTATTGGAGTCCTGATTAAGAAATACTCGTGAAACTATGACCACTACTCTGAGCAACAAAAATATTATTCTAACGGGCGCCTCTAAAGGCTTTGGCTCTCTTTGCGCAAGAGCTCTTGCTGCTAATGGGGCTCGTCTTGTTCTCATTGCGCGTTCTCAGGATTTACTTCAGGAAGTCCAATCTTCGTGTGAGAATAGCGGGAACCATCTCGTCTTAGCCGCCGATCTGACTGATCCTCTCCAGTTAAAAGAAGCAGTTTCAAAAGCAGAAGAGTTTCTCGGCGTCGTTGATGTCGTTCTTCATGTTGCGGGTGGTGGGCTTGGTTTGCGTGATCCCTTTCTTTCTGCTGCAGATTTAGATAAACTTCTCACTCTAAACATCAAAGTTGCAGTTGATATCAATCGCCTTCTTCTGCCTTCAATGCTTCTTCGTCACAAAGGAAATATTGTTCACGTTGGCTCTATTGCTTCCAGTGAAGTTGTCGCTTCAGTAGGTTACAACACATCTCGAGCAGCGCTGGCAGGATATGTTCGTTCCATGGGGCGAGAAGTTGCTGGTTCTGGTGTTGTCGTCACGGGTATCCTTCCCGGCGCATTCTACGCGCCAGGTAATTCTTGGGAACGTCTCGAAAAGAATAAACCAGAAGTCGTTCAACAATTTATTAAAGATCGTCTTCCACGTGGTTTTCTCGGGAAAGCTGAGGAGTTACTTCCGATGATTCTTCTTCTTTGTTCCGATAGTGCCTCGATGATGGGAGGTTGTCTTGTTCCGATTGATGCGGGAGAAGGAAGATCATATCTTATTTAAACCAATAAGGAGAGTGCTACATCATGCGAGAATTTGATATCTTAAAGAAATATCCAGAACCAACGCAACCACGCTATGTTAGTCCAACTTTGCGGACGATCAAGAGCCGGATTATCGCCGCGTATAGAGGTAAAGACTACTACGATGGCGACCGCAATAATGGCTATGGTGGATTTAACTATGATCAGCGCTGGATTGCGATTGCCCAAGATATCTGTAAAGAATACAACTTGGATGATACTTCTGCGTTTCTTCACATCGGCTGTGAGAAAGGCTTTTTCCTTCATGATTTACATGCTCTTTATCCACAGATGAAGCTTCGTGGGACAGAGCTTTCTCAGTATGCTCTTGAGAATAGCATGCCTTCGATTAAACCATTTACCCAGTACGCCCCATTTACTAATCTCCCATTTAAAGATCAAGAGTTCGATTTTGTTTTTGCGATCAGCGTCGTCTATACGTTAAACCTCGTCGATGCGATGCAATGTTTACGGGAGATTCAACGTGTTGGCAAGGGGAAGAGCTTCGTGACATTAGCTGCTTATCGCACTGAAGAAGAATTTCGTTTGTTTCGCTATTGGACTGTCTTAGGCTGTACCATTCTCCATGAAGACGACTGGGTCGAGGTTTTGAAACACGTAGGGTACACTGGTGATTATAAATTTCAGACGGCTCGTTCACTCCGGTTAATTGAGAAGAAAGATTAAACAGAGGCAGTGGTTTCAAAATGGTCCTATAAACGATGCATCTGGAATATCGAGTGGAGCGTTTTCTACGGGAAAAGGTATTGTTTCTGGTCTTCCAAGAATTTCCATAACTTTCATGACAATATCATTATATCGCGGATAATAGTACTTAGTTAACCCTGGTGTAGAAGGACTAGGAAAATCTGGCAACGTGATTCTTGAAGGGGGCGCTCTTAACTGCGAGAATAATTTCTCGGAAACGCGTGCAACAATCTCGCCTGCAAAACCTCCCGTATAATATCCAGAATCAACAACAATCATCCTCCTTGTCTTGGCAACGGAAGTAAAGATTAAGCCTTCATCTAGTGGTTTTAACGTTCTTAGATCAATGACTTCCACGGATATTCCTCTTTCTTTTAAGAAATCTGCTGCTCGTAGTGCTTCTATCGTCATATAAGAACTAGCTACAATCGTACAATCGTCGCCTTCACGGACGACTTTTCCTTTTCCAAGTGGAATTTCATACATTTCTGGGGGAACTTTGCTCGATGTATTATGCAGCCAGCGGTGCTCGATAAACATCACCGGATTATTATCTTTAATACTCGAGATCAGTAAACCTTTGGCATCATATGCGGTGCTGGGCATAACCACTTTTAATCCCGGGATATGGGCAAAGATAGCCTGTAAGTGTTGTGAATGCTGAGCACCCTGACCCCACCCATGACCGACGATCATCCGTATTACGAGGGGCACACTTTGTTGTCCTCCAAACATATAGTGCCATTTAGCCGCATTATTAATAATCTGATCTAATGACAGCAAAGAGAAATCTATCCGCTGATGGACTAGTACTGGGCGTAATCCTGTTATCGCTGCTCCAATACAAACACCGGTCATCCCATTTTCTGAAACGGGCATATCCATTACTCTCTCCGGACCAAATTTTTGTTGTAAGCCCAGTGTTGTGCCAAAAATTCCTTTGGGATCGGGAACACCTTCTCCTATAAGAATGACTGAACTATCTTTCTCCATGACCTGTTCCAGCGCTTCTCTTATTGCCTGCGCATGTGTTAATAATCGAGACGTGGTCTCTTTATTGTGTGCTTCATTTTTTGTACTTATTGTTTCAGTTGTGTTTTTATAGTCCATGATTAACCTTTAAGGAGCATAGACAAACCGGTCTAGTTGATCCCGATCTGGAAAATCACTCTCCTGAGCAAATTTCACCGCTTCGTTGATTTTAAGCATTGATTGATGTTCAAAATTGGCGATCATATCTTTCGTAACCAAGCCCCGTTGTAAGAAGTGTTGTTTACAATTTTCAACGGGATCAAGCTGCTTCCACTTTAAAAATTCCTCTTCAGTTCTATAACCAATATGGTTATCATAATTTGTTCCACAATGTTCTCTCCAGCGATACGTCTGTGCTTCTATAAAGATTGGTCCTTTACCTTGTCTGAGCAAATCAACGGCCTGGGCAGCTACTTTGTAAACCGCCCCAACATCATTCCCATCAACCTCATAACACTGCAACCCATGTCCTGCGGGGATATTACTTATTTTTCGATCTGGCTGACGTTTGTCTAAACGTGTGTACACGGAATAAAGATTGTTTTCACAAAAAAATAAAATGGGTAGTCCTTTTAATTTTGCAAAGTTTATACTTTCATGAAATACTCCTTCCTCTACGGCTCCATCCCCCATAAAAACAACCACTACTTGGGATGAATGTTGTAATTGCAAACTAAACGCAGCGCCGACGGCGACGGGAATGATATTACCAACAATGGGGGTCGATCCCATAAAGTGTACTCCCAAGTCAATGAGATGCATTGAACCACCCCTACCTTGACTGCAGCCACTAATTCTGCCGTATAACTCTGCAAAGAATTTTTTTAAATCACCACCCTTAGCCAAATAATGACCGTGAGAACGATGATTACTGAAGATCATATCCTCTTTGCTTAGGGCAGCGCACGTTCCAACCGCCGTTGCTTCTTGACCAATTGAAATATGTACTGGACAACGCATTTGCTGTTCGGGGTAGAGTGCACAGATTTTTTCCTCAACAGCTCGCACGTAGATCAATTGTTCCAATAAAGTTGGAGTCTGTTGTTGATCCATCAAAAGAAGGGGCGAGCGATGGTTAATAAAGCTTACTGATCTCTGTTTCATATTCTTTTTTTTTTGAATTAGAGATATTAGTTGGTGGCGAATCAAAAGAAGAACTATGCGACAAAAGTTTTATAAATTGTCAACGATTTTAATTTATGATGGAAGTGAAAGATAGTTCAAAAAAAAAAGTAATGCTGGTTCTTCCAAATCATCGTTGGGCAACCACTGCCGAGAATTACACGATGTGGCTTATTCACCCCACCCAGATTTGTTTACTGGCTGCTCAAATTGAAGATAAGTATGATGTCAAAATAGTTGATTGTATTATTAATGACTTTAGCGAGAAAGAATTTGAAGAAATTGTGAGAAGAGAACAACCCGCCGTGGTTGGGATGAGTAATTTCACTCACGAGTACAGTAAAGCGGGGCATACTGCCGCAGATATTGTAAAGAGAGTGAACCCTTCGATCATTACGATGATGGGCGGGGTCTATGTTATCACAACACCTCAGCTGGCAATGCAAGATAAAAATGTGGACTTTGCTATTCGTGGTGAAGCAGAGATACTGATCAGAGAGTTATTGGCTTATCTTTTTGAACAAGGTCCTCTTCCGGAAAAAGGTATTGCCTATCGAAAAGATGGCGAGGTGATCTTATCTCCGCGAAATGATTTTATTAAAGATCTGAGCGCACTAAAATATCCGGCATATCACTTAGTCGATTTTTTGAAATATGCCACGAGATACTCCCGAGAAGCAACGGGAAGGCCTCGAGAGTTGCCATTCGCTCGACTATCAATGACTCGGGGATGCCCTATTGGTTGTACTTTTTGCCAAGTCGAATCTATTTCAGGTGCACCTACCCGCTACAGAAGTGCTGAACATTTCATTGGTGAAATAGAATTGTTAATAAAAGATTATGGCATCAGATGTTTTTCTTTTGATGATGACAATATGTTTATGAACAAGAACAAAGCAAAAGAAATGCTTAAGCTGCTGATCCAAAAGAACCTCAATATAAAATGGCAAATGGATGCTACGGCAGTCTTTTGTATGGATGATGAGTGTATTGAATTAGCGAGAAAAAGTGGTTGTCAATATCTTAATTTTGCTGTCGAATCCGGTTCTTCAAGAGTCTTAAAAGAGATCATTAAAAAACCAATTGATCTAGTTAGAACTAAAGAGATGGCCCGGAAACTCCGCGCGGTGGGTATTGATACAGTCGCTAATTTCATTTTAGGCAGTCCCGGTGAGACCTGGGATGAAATAAGACAAACCATCAAATATGCTGAGGAATTAGAAGTGGACTATGTCAAATTTTTTATCTGCACGCCGTTGGCCAATACAAAAATGTTTCAAATGGCTGTTGATATGGGTTACTTAGATAAAAATTTTGATTTTGCAAAGCATGACTGGTCTGGTGGAACATTTGATACTCCTCATTGGCGGGGTAAAGACTTAGCCATATTGCGAGCGTATGAATGGGATAGAATCAATTTCTGTGATCCGACGAGAAAAGAGAAAATTCTGAAGATGATGGACATTACCGAGAAGAGATTAGATGAGATTCGTTGGGCAACACGGGTGAGGGCTAATCCTGATACTCATTCTGCTTCTCCGGACAAACACAAAGTGAATAGCTACATTACAACTAAAGAAAAGTTGACCCCCGAGTCCATAATAGTCTCCGCCCCCCCTAACTAAATGCGTACTCTGTTTAATAATATTTATAAATATTTGTTTTTCTCTCTTTCAAAATGGAACAGCAATTCTCTCCGCGAAAAATGAAAGCGGCAGTTCTGATGGAACTTCACCAACCGCTTGAGATCGTGGAGTTAGATGTTCCTCAACCTAAAGCAGGTCAGGTCTTGGTCAAAGTAATGGCTACGGGGATTTGTCATACTCAACTGTTAGAAATTTCTGGTCAGAACACAAGCGGTCCGATGAATCCCAATCTCTTAGGTCATGAAGGGTCAGGAATTGTTGAAGAAGTAGGTGCCGGGGTCAGTAAAGTCAAAAAAGGAGACCATGTTATTCTCTCTTGGATAAAAGGAAGTGGACAGAATATCCTTCCCGAGAAGTATCACTGGAACGGAAAGAAAATTAATGCCGGCTTTGTTACAACATTCAATGAATATTCTCTGGCGTCTGAAAATCGCGTCACGGTCATTCCCAACGAGATGCCTTTCCCCGAAGCTGCGCTGATCGGTTGTGCTGTCGCTACGGGTGCGGGTGCAGTCTTGCATAATGCTAAAGTAGAATCTGGAAGGAGTGTGCTTGTCGTTGGTGTTGGTGGAATTGGTGTGAATATGGTTCAGGCGGCGGCATTAAGCGGGGCGGATCCGATTATTGCTCTTGACATCAGTGATGAAAAACTAGAATTTTCAAAACAGTTTGGTGTTACTCAGACGATCAACTCGCGGGTGAATAGTTTTGCCGTAATTAAAGAAAAAATTACCCAAATTGTCAGTGGAGAAGGACTGGACTATGCCTTTGACACGAGTGGGAGAAAAGAGATCATGGAATTGATCTATGACTTAGTCAAGAAGTCGTCAGGAAAAGTCGTCTTTTGTGGTGTTCCTAACCCTCCCGGACTTAAAATTGAAATCGATCCGTTTCCCCTCTATTTTGGACGCCGCATCGTTGGAACAAGCGGTGGGGAAACTAATCCCGACATCGATTTTGATCTGCTTTGTCGCCAGTTTTTGGAGGGTAAGCTTAAGCTTAGCGAGATGATTACTCATACCTTTGGTCTTGAGGACATCAACAAAGGAATAGATCTGATGAAGAAAGGACAGTGCTGTCGTGTTGTCATCGACATGACTCTTCCTGCAGGAAATATTCTTTATTAATCTGATTTACAAATTCAGAAAATTTATAATCCCCCTATGAGGTTGTAAGTCTATGGTTGCTTATAATCCCGATGAGAATAGGATCAATAATCCTAAAGAGGAGTTTGAAAAAAGGAATTTTTGGCAAAATAAATATCAAAATAGTTCAAACAAAGCCAAAAATTCTGCCATTTCACCTCCTCTTGAGAACTTTGCACATGAAACAGTTAATTTTGCAAAGTTCTCTAAAGAAAAAGACAAGCTTACAAGGGTCTTTCATTTTGTAGTTTACATCTTAGATTATCTCTACAAAGAAATAACTTCTATTGGAAAAGATATTTTAACAGAGATTTATCTTCACTTTTGGAGGCATAACCGCCATCCTCAGAAGAAGATATTAGGATATTGGGATTTTAACCAGAGAGTATCAAAACTAGGTGATTTCCTTGCCTACTTAGAATATTTAAATATATTAAGATGTGATTTTAAGCTAGATCAGCAAAATAAAAATATTGATCTTTGCTTCATTGATGATGAAACCCACTTCAATCGAAAACAGCCGAGATTTTCACAATCGTATCAATTCAAGAAAACTCTAAAGTCACTGTTTATCTTCAATAAAAATATAGATTCTGTTCTTACCTTTCGTTCTAATCGGGAATTCGAGAGGTTCTATTTGCAAAATAAGAAGAGGTATATCCGCTGGCCACCAACTGTCTCGGGTACGTTAATTATGGATTATCGTGCCATCGAGAAGTTTTATCGTAAAAATAGTTTTATCCCTCTCCTAGAGGTACCACGTGAGATCACCACTGAGATTTATCGTTTTTACGAAGCACGGGTCTATCCAGCTCTTCCCATCATTTTAAATGTGAGGCAGAACAAAAACCATAATAGTGCTAGAAACTCCAATCTTAGAGAGATCAGAACATTTCTAGAGCACTATGAACAGAATAAGACTTATAAATTTGTGATAATTTGCACTAAATCTGAAGTTCCCGACGACTTTCGGAAATTAAAAAATGTTCTCATTTCAAAGGATTATTTCTCCGATGTAGAGCAGGACTTGGGATTAATTAAAACCTCTTATTTGAGTATTTTTCCGAGCTCGGGAATGGCTTGTTTTGCGATGTTTAGCAACGTTCCTTTTCTGTTATTTGGGAATCATGGTTATCAAGAAAAGTTCACTTGTCCTAAAAAAGGGAAATCATTTAACTTTCTCTCTCAAAGTCAAAAAATTTATCACGGGCAAGAGAAAACTGCCTCACTGATCTCTTCATTTGAAGAATTAGTTTGTTATTTAAAAGAGAAAGAAATTAATAATACTGCTCAGATGTCTTTCCCGAAGGCTATGGTTCTCAGGCAAGCATGATGGAGAAGTATGGGATTACGGCCAAGAATGTCGTTGAGACGTTGAAAAAGTTGAGAGAGTAAATAATTTCTGCAAGTAGTCACGACTTTTGTTGACAGACTATCTTTCATAAAGTTAATAAAGCCGCCACAATGTTGTATCGTGTTGAACCTTGGGCAGAATTATCATGCAAATCTCAGATCTCATTTTAGAAAAAGTGTACCAAGTGCCAGTAGAAGACTGGAAGTTAGAACAAAGTCCTGATTCCACAATCATAACTCTTTCTGCTTGTTATCATCAATTTCTCATAAAGTATGGTCATCAGCGAGGGAGAGAAAGATTTATTGCAACAGGCAAACATTGCATCGAGATCAGCGATCTTTGTCTCGATGGAGAAGATGGTTATGCCCCTCTTCCACCCGGGTATGATTTATTAGAACACTCATTATCGTTAACAGTAACGCAAGATACGGAGATTATTTTTGAGGATAGGCAAAAGCTTGAAACGGCAACTGTTTTTAAGGGAGACGATCGTCCTATCGTTTGGTATGCTGAGGCAATGAATGGCAATGCGCACCAATTATATAGAGGGAATGCTGTCTTTCATTCCTATGTTATCCTTTTGAAGAAAGAATTTGATTTCTCTCAAGAACGGCGGGATCGAGAGGCTAAAACAGAAGAGACTGCTCAAAAAGTAATGAGAGAACGGAAGAGATTGCAGGAGAAAGAAAGCTTGGTTCATACCATTTTTAATGAGGGATTAAAACAGTTTCTGTCTTCTTGAAGATTCAACTTTTATCATTTTCTCACTTAACATTTTTAAATACACTTCCTTTTTAACAGTAAATGAGTTCTAAAGATACCTTTGTCCTTGATGCTGTACCACTGGAAGATGATCTCGCCGACACTTTATTCCTCGGCTTAGATCAAGGCACGTACAACTGTGTAGAGATCGGTCGTGGAAGTCAAGGTTCAGTCTCTCGTATTAAAGCTGAAGATCAAGGACTTGACGTCGCCGTTAAGAGTATTCTGATGAGCCAAATGGATAGTCTTAGTCAACTCGACAGACTCGAACGTGAAGCAGCAGTATTACAATCATTACCCGATCATCCTGGAGTTGCACGTTATCTTGGCTACCGTACGCGAGAAGTTCCTCGCACCGGAAGTATTGATACCGAATATAGCCTTCTCATGGAATTCGTCGGGGGCGAGCCATTATCGACAATGGTTGGTAAACCGCTGGATGATAGCACTCTTCTAGATTATTGTGATCAACTGTACGATACTCTTGGTTTCTTGCACGGTCATAATGTTGTTCATCGCGACATTAAACCAAGCAATCTAATGAGGCAGAATAATGGCAGATTAAAATTAATTGATTTTGGATTAGTTAAAAAGGTCGGGCAGACGACAATGACAATCAGCAAAGGCGCATTTCTTGGGTCGATTAATTATGCTGCACCGGAAGTAGAGGAAGGAACGTCGACAACAGGAACTTTGCCTGCATCTGATCTTTATTCTCTCGGCGTGTTGTTAACTGTCTTAAAGCGGAGGAAAGAATTCTCCTATCGAACACGACCAGAGGACATTCGTGCCGCTGTTAAAGAGATGCATTTTGAAAAACCAGAATTAAAAGAACGTCTGGAAGCGATGCTCTGTGATGATCCAGTGAAAAGAATGGAGAAGATAAAGTTGGTGGAGGAGAAGTATGTGTATGGGGGTGGCAATGTTGTGGAAATAGTAGCTATTAATAGAAGAGAATCAGGAAGATTTTCTTTAAAGAATGTGATCGGAAATACGTACAAAGTCTTATCCTCCGTTGTAGGTGCAGCGCTTTTTCCTTATTTCATTGCCACAACTCATCGAATTAATACGGAGATCCCTCCCTCAGATGAGGGAGATGTAGGTGAAAATGCTAAGCATCTTCTTACAGGGATGATTGGGCTGTTTAGTCTTGCCTCTACGATCACTGGTATGTTCTATCCAGAGACTAGTATCTATGTTATTCCTACGTTTGCCGCCACTAATCTCGGAAGTTTAGTCTATGAAAATCTTCGTGAAAGAAAATTATTAGAAAAAAGTAAAGAAAAACTTTTGGAAGATAAAGTTGATGCAGCGTCTCCAACATATGTCCATCCTCCTCCTCGGAATGCAACAGATCTGTATGCTTGAATCGGTGAGGTAAGTGAGAAAGAGAAAAGACAACTGTCAGAAGAAGATTGTTTGAAATTAAAATCTAGAAGAGGAGCGAAGAAATTTAAAAGACATGTTCTTGGTTTCTTTGGCACTACCAAAATAAAAGATCAAGAAGAGATGGTATCGCTACTCTGCAGTTCAGGGATGGTCTTATCCAAGAATGAGGGGAGAGAAGTCCTGCCTATGTTAGATGAAAAAGTGGAATATTCATCACATTGCTTGGTGATCAAAGTACAGAAATATAAGAATGATTACCGAGAAACGAAATATAAAATTCAAGCGTGGGATGATCTGCCTGATATCTAACAGAGAGCACCTCACTCCTTATGCACATATTCCAACGGTTCATCTTTCAAAACAGCAAATTCTTCTTCAACCCATTGAATGACTTCATTAATTCCCGTATCAAGAGAGACAGAGGGCTTCCAACCTAGTTCTTTCTGCGCCTTCGTTGACTCTAGTGTATAGGCTGCATCTTTTCCTACTCGATCACCAGTAATTTCTGTAGTCGTATTAAAATCGACACCCATTTTATCGCAGATTTTCTCAACAAGATCGCGAATGAGAATAAATTCACTATTGGAAACATGATAAATTTCTCCAGGCTTAGCGTTTTCCATGATCTTTAAAACACAATCAGAGGCATCTCTGGCATGAATAAACGCTCGCACAGATTGTCCTCCCCCATGTAATGGAATTTTCTTGCCAAGCTTAATATACATCACCGAGCGAGGAATAATTTTGTGTAATTGCTGTCCTGATCCGTAGATATTAGCGACGCGAGTAAAGACGGCAGGAAAATTAAAGTTCTTTACAAGCATCGAAATAAACAAATCTGCCGCGGCTTTGGATGCCGCATATGGCGTACTTGGATTGTAATGGGTATGCTCTGTAACCGTACCTGACATTGTACCATACACCTCTGGCGTCGAGGCATGGACATATTTTTCTACATAGGTACGGTCTTTCAATTGATTGAGAAAAGAAACCAGTGCCAGAACATTGGTTTGATACCAGTGCTCTGGATTCTTCCAACTAGGGGCGACTTCACTTTGCGCCGCGAAATTAACAACATACGCTGGTTTGTGTTTATCTGCTAGAGCAAGAATTTTTGAAACATCTTTATTTAAATCCAGCTGATGAAATTGAACGCGGGCTGATTTTCTCTTTTTGTAAGGCAGAAAGGCATCTTTCTTTTCTGCCGAACGCGAGATGCCAACAATATTGTATTTTGTTTTCTCTAGTAAGTAGTCGATAAACTGCGCCCCGGAAAAAGCGTTACTGCCAATGACGAAAACGGTTTTTGGATTCATGGTCTTTAAGTGGAATGTTTTTAACTACTTCAACTGCACTTCTTTCATTCGTTTAATATTATAATACAAAGGATTATTCAAACCATCGACAATCAAGCCTTCTTTGTGGGCCTTGATTAGACTCTTGATTGATTCTTCAATGCCGTATTTAATCTCAAAACCAAGCACTTTGCGCATCTTATCACTATTAACATGATAGGATCTTTTATCGTCGCTGGGCGTGACTTCAAACGTAATTGCGGGATCGTTAATCACTTTCTTGACCAGTTCAGCAATCTCGCGAATCGTCATATTCTTATCTGCAACATTAAACGCTTGCTTGTGGATTTTCTCTTTTGGTGTTTCTAACATCAATTCGTAGAAACGCACCATGTCTTTCATGTTTAATGCTGGGCGCATTTGCTCGCCGCCGAAGATTTTGATTTTATTTGTTAGCAAAGCATTGATCGTTAGAATGTTCACGGATAGATCTAAGCGCAGGCGTGGAGCATAACCACAGAGCGTAGCTGGTCGAACGAAGACATATTCGAGATCTCCTACTTCTGTTTTATTCAGTAATCGTTCACATTCGATTTTGTACTTAGCATAGTCAGTGATTGGATCTGCTTCTGTTTCTTCAGTGACTTCAAATCCCACCGGTTTAATTCCATATTGACTCGTCGAGCTGGCAACGATTAATCGTTTCACTTTATTTTTTGTGCAAGCGCTGATGACATTAGGAAACGCCTCAAAATTAATTGATCTTCCCAATTGGGGATCTAAATCAAAACTGGGATCATTGGAAATACAGGCGAGATGGATGAATGCATCTGCGCCTTTGGCTGCTTTAATTAGAGCTTTGGCATCGCGGATATCGCCTTTTACTTGTGTGAGATGGGGATGTTTCTTCAGAACATCGCCGTAGAGAAATAAATCGTAAACTGTAACTTTGTAGCCTTTTTCAAGAAGACTGGGCACAAGAGCGCTGCCGACATAGCCAGCTCCGCCGGTAATAAAAACGTGGTTGAATTGCATAGTCTTGAGACTTGATTACAATTTATAAAAGTAATGGATGAGCGTTCTGCTTATTGAGACTATTTTTGGAACTATTATCCCCAATATTTATAAATCGGAATCCAGCGAGAAAAACATGCTTCCTGTAAATTCCCTTGAAACGTATACTTCTCCGAAACTAAAGACTTTAGAAGAACTTGCGCCGCTCGTTCAGCGCTGGAAAAAAGAAGGCAAGAGCGTCGGTTTATGCCACGGCGGGTTTGATTTACTTCATCCAGGGCATTTGACGCATTTTACTTCGGCTAAAAAACTCTGTGATGTACTTATCGTTTCGATAACCTCTGATCGTTTTGTTTCTTCACGCAAGGGTGATGGTCGTCCAATTTTTACTGAAACACTGCGAGCGTATGCCATTGCCTGTTTAGAGATGGTTGATTATGTTGTGATCACCGATGTTGAGAAAGCAATTCCAGTTCTGGAAACGTTAAAACCGTCGTATTATATCAAAGGTCCAGACTTTATTGGCAAGACTACCCCCGGAATCACCTCTGAGAGAGAAGCGATTGCCCGTCTTGGTGGAGAGATGAAGTACACCAACGATCCTAAGTTAGGAACAACCGAAATTATCGAATACATTAAGAATCATCTTGATCGAAAAGAACTGTTGTTGATTCTCGACCGTGATGGAACGTTAATTGAACACGAAGAATTCTTTGGACGAAGTAGAAATTGGAAAAATGAATTAAAGTTAAATGCTCCCGTTGTAAGTTATCTCTCTTATTTGCAGACAAAATATAAAACTCTGAAAGTCGTAGTGAGTAATCAAGCAGGTGTCGCACGTGGCTATTTTAGTTGTCAGACGGTGGATGAAATTCATGCTTACATTCATCAGTTATTGAAAGAGAAAGGGATCAGCGTTGAGAATTGGCAGTATTCCCCCGATGTCGATGCTGTCTATGCTGAAGCGAAGAAGAAAGAACTTTCTTTTGATTCACGCTATGTTAAAGAGAGAACGGAACGCAAGCCCAATCCCAATTTAGTTTGGAAAGCGCTGCGCGAGTTGAAACGAGAGCTGAGCGAGTTCAGTGATGTTATTGTTCTCGGTGATCGTGAGGAAGATGCTGGCTTAGCCAAGAATTTAAACTGTCGTTACATCGATGTTAATGGCAAGAAGTATGGGGATTTGCTGAATGAGTTTTCGTGAAGAGATTGTGTTGTTCTTATTTATCTGATATTGTTATAATCTTTCTCGATTAATATTTCTGATTAAATTCTCAGGATTAATCTCATTCCATTGCAAGAAGACTCTTTTTGCACCGGCATCAACTAATGATTTAATGACATCCGGATGATGATATGTTGGCATGCCAATACAATACGCACCAATTTCTACCGCCCCTTGGATTCCCCGGGGCGAATCTTCACAAACTAGTTGACTGTCTGGGCTTACAGAAGCTCTACTCGCGGTCTCAATCCAAACGTCTGGCGCTGGTTTTGGTCGCGCGACATGTTCTCGTAAGACAATATTTTCATATCCAAATAGTTTTCCAAGACCGCTCTGTTCGAGAAGAGTTAGTGCCTGTTTTTCATTAGTTAAAGAACCAATCGTGTAGCGCAGTCCCAACTCTTTGATTGCAGTAAAGAAATCGAGAAAACCTTCTCGTGGTTTGATCGTTAGTGTTGGCAAAATCAAATCGTAGTGACGCTTCTTACTCTCATGGATTTGCCGATAATCAATTTCGATTCCTTGTTCACTAGCGATCTTAGCAATATCTTTAGCCACTTCTTCATCCGGTCCGCCAATAAAATGAGGGAGTCTTCTAAGAGAATCATCAATGGAAAGAATAACTCCTACTTCTTTTGCCGCTTCTTGATGAGCTCGATGATGTGCTATCTCTACATCAATAATTGTTCCTTCCATGTCGAAGGCAACGGATTTGATTAATGTCATGAAGGCATTCTCCAATACTTCGTTTTTAATCTTTATGGAATCTTCATCTGATTTTCCGAGATAAAGTATTTAAACGATTGCATTGCTCATCCATTTTATGTCACAAAACAAATACCTCCTCTCCCAACCCACCATCTGCATCATTGCGGGAGTTGCGGGCAGTGGTAAAAGTACGCTCGGGAAAGAGATCGCTCGGAAACTGATTAATGGTACACTTTTATCTAAAGATCTCTTGCAGAATGCATTCACGGAAAAAGATCGCAGCGGTCAATTATACGGATTTATCTCCGGACCAACGGCAAAAATACTCGTTAATTTTGTTGATCTGCAATTGAGTTGTGGTAAAATCCCCCTGATTGATGCTCCGTTTTCATTTAATCATCAGAGGACAGATGAGTTTCAGGATTGGGTTAGTCACTTTCGTAACGTTGCCGAGAAACATCATGCTCGTCTGGCGATCATTCGCTGTCTGCCACCCAACGAGGAAGAATTGAACAAGAGAATTAAAGAGAGAGGATACACATGGGATCAATGGAAGTTAGATCACTGGGAGGACTTCTTGAAGAGAGATCCGTTAGATTTTCCCATTCCTCATGATGATGTCTATGAATTAATTACAACAACATCTCCCGCAGAATTAGCTGAGCATGTCCTTCAGCACTATCTGAAAGCTAGTTTCATAACACTTATAAATTGATTCCCGAGAAATGGGTACATACAAGAAAAAAGAAAACTATCTTTTTTCTGTACAGAAAAAAGTCATCGCTTCTTTTCTTGTACCCCGCAGCACAAAATGAAGCAACGACTTCATTTGTGCACAAACAAAGTAGTTTCTTTGTTTTGTGCTCTGCTGCGACGTTCCATCCCCATTTCTGGGAGTAAAAATTATGCAAAATATTTCCGCGGTGATCTACGATCTTGACGGCACGATTATTGACACCGAACGATTTCATCAAGAAGCGTGGGAGTTAACCTCTCAAGAGTATGGATTCGGCTTGTCTGGTGAACAATTATATCTTGCGTCAAAAGGGATTAGTAGTAAGAAGACGCTTGAGAAAGTGCTGCCCGTCGAACGTCACCCCATTATCGATCAAGCTACTGAGGCAAAGTTTCGTTATATGATGGAGTTGATGGAACACGAGCAGATCGGAGTATTTCCTGGATTCTCGGAGACGTTTGAGATGTTACGGGGATATGTCGTACCTGGATTTCACTTCCCACTAGGAATCTGTACGTCAGCACGAAAAGAAAATGTCGACGCATTGCAACGAAATAAAAATTCTTTCATTTCTTTAGTCCTTCAAGACCTTTCGGGAAAAGTAGCATGGAAAGAAATGTATAAAGAAGGCAAGCCCGCAGCAGAACCTTTACTTCTTGCTTCTCGCCTAGTTGGTGTTGACGTCAAAAACGTTCTTTATGTTGGTGATGCCTTGGCAGATTATCAGTGTGCGCAGAATGCTGGAGCAGCATTTGTTTATTTCTGTGGAGAGAACGCTACACCAGATGGAAAGATTCCATCGTCGGTTCCAAGGATCAAAGACCATCGGGAGTTGATGGAGTTGTTGTGAGATCCATCTTATATCTGTTGCATAAATTTTAAAAGTTGTTATCGTTAAATCTGTTGATGGATAACACTAGTACTTCTGATTCTCAGAGTTTCAAAGAAGTAGCTATTACTGCAGCTCTGAAAGCGGGTGAAATTCTTACTCGTCACTTTGGACACCATGTCAATATCAGAGCTAAAGATAATATCGGAAGAGATTTAGTAAGTAATGCTGATCTTGAATCTGAAAAGCGAATCATCGCTGAGATCAAAAAATATTACCCAACCCATAACATTCTCGCTGAAGAAAGCGCTCGCGAAGATAATTCCTCTGAATATACGTGGATCATTGATCCGTTAGATGGTACGATGAATTTTCTGCGGGGGTTCCCCATTTTTTCTGTCTCTATTGGGCTTGCTCGGGGAGAAGATGTGATCGTCGGTGTTGTCTTTAATCCCATTACAAAAGACTTGTTTGTTGCTGAACGAGGAAAAGGAGCATCATTTCAGAACAACAAGATTCATGTATCTACACGAGAAACGTTGGCGCAGGCAGTAGTCACACAAAATATTGATAATACACGGCAACGAAGGGAAATCTATCTGCAGAATCTTCAAAGTCTTTTCCAGGATGTAGAAGGCTTTCGTCAATTTCATTCTACAGCGTTAGAAATGTGCAATGTCGCTTGTGGGCGGACGGAAGCGTTTATTCTCAATGGCGCACATTCTTGGGATATTGCTGCTGGTGCGCTGATCGTTGAGGAGGCTGGTGGCAAAGTAACGTCTTTTGACGGAAGTAAATGGTCTTGGCGACAACCTCTTTTAGTTGTGACCAATGGTTTAATTCATCAAGAACTAATGAAAAGATTAAGATAAATTAGAATTAAAAAGAATTAAAATAAAGAGAAATCCAGTGTAATGTACCAAGGAAAGTGATCTGATGCAGTACGGGCTAGACCTTGATTTACCAATGCAAATTCTCTGATGTGAGGAAGCACTTCTGGTGTTGCAAAGATATAATCCATCCTCATTGGCATGGTATGACCACCTCCTGTCGTCGGACCGGGTAAATCTGTCCGATCAGTGATTTCTGCTGCAGAATGATAGCGTAGTCCTACATCAACATATCCTTCTGCGAGCACAGATTCAACCGTGCCATAACATAATTTTCCGTCTTGGCAGTATTTCCTCTTCATTTTATCGGAGAAATGATCTACAACGCCGTCAGGTATATTATCTTCTGGTGAGAGAGCATTGAAGTCACCCATCAGGATACTATATTTTTGTCCGCGTAAACTCTCCAGCACTTCTTTTATTTGGGGAAGACGTGTTGCCTCACTAATATGAGAAAGGTAAACACTACAGATGGAAAGAGAACCGTCGAGTTTTGGGTATCTCATTTCAACGGATTTTACAGCTGTGCCCATCGCCGTTGATGATGGCGCCCGTTTGCTAAACAGGGCAGTGCCCGTTGTTGCGTCTTGAAATAGTGGTCTCTCTTCATTGGAGAAGTTTAGATGATAAGGATGGTAACCACGACGACACAGTGCGGAGACTAGTTCATTATCATCGCCTTTTGTCAGTGCTGTTTCTTGTAATCCGAAGACATCAGCATCTTGTTCACCGATAACTTCCAGAACTGTTTCTAGTCGGGAAGGATCTCTTTCGTGATCTCCATTTTTTACCCCCCCTTCCATGATATTATAGGTCATGATTTTCATTTTTTCCCTCAGTTGAATTGCGAAATAACTTCTCTTAATTCTCGCGCTCTTACCAGAGAATAATCATCAAACCAGTTTACAAGTTGCTGGATGCGTTCTTCATTTACTTTTCCGCTATCCACTTGTTGCAGCACGCCTTGGATCCAGCGCGTTCGTCGACAGGTCGCATCCCACTCTAAGTGCTGATTAATTGCGCTGAGATCATCTGCTGGAAAAGCTGGTCTTTTCTCTGTGTATGTTGCGATGAACGCTTCTGCTAGTGGCAGCGATGGCTTTCCGTCAACTTCCGTGAGCTTGTATAATGAAAAAGCTAAGTCACGCGTGCGCGGTCCGTAGAGCATCCATTCCCAATCAAGTAAAGCTTTGAATTCACCAGTGCCTTTATCAAACAGAACTTGATCTCCATGCAAATCGGCATGGATTATGCCCCAATCTTTTCCTGGCATCGTTGTCACAAGTGCATCTTTCATCAAAGGAAGGTCACGTGCTACGGCTGGTCGCAATGATTCAGGAATGTCTCCTAACCTCAATGTAAAATAATTGATGAGTGTTTCATCAGGGAGCTTAGCCCCTGGCTGCATCCCCGTATAGGGATTTGCAGAAAGACGCGTAATCGAAAGATGTGAATCCAATCTATCAGCAACAGAATGCATTTCTGCCATTGCTGTGGCCACCGCTTGGATGTCTTTCGTTGTGGGCTGATATGCTCGTCCATTGGGAACCCATTGATGCATCTCGACGGTGCGACCGTCTTCCAATGAGACACATTGTTTTCCGTCTTTGGTTGTGATCACTGGAGGAATAGCTACACCTTGCGTACTGAGCAATCCTGCGATCGTAATTTTATCAATCGTTGCGTTGTGATCTAGATATTTGCCAACTCGTGCAAATCGTTCGCTACCATCTTCATACTCTACGTGGAATCCATCATTCTTAGTCTGAGGTAGTTTCGTTACGCGGGTAACTTTCCCATTATAATTATGGGCAACAATATCAATTAATTCTGCTTCGTGTATGTACATTTTTTATTCCTCCCTCTAAAATTATTAGTATTTCTCTTTCTGTTCGGCAAATAACCTTTTATAAACTTTGGGAATCTTGCTTCTAATTCTCTAAAAAATCTTTACTCCTGATAATACCCAGAATTTCCCATCGCTAACGCGATCTCTGCTTTCTTTAATTCTTTCCCAAGGTAGGCAATATGCTGCTTCTCCGTAAACCACTGCTGATTGTGTTCTTTTTCATAGCCAAAAATTGCATGATAGATATCCTGTGCTCTTCTTCCTTTAAACACTTTAAGAATTTCATGCTTGTAATTACAGATTGCCACTTGAATCTCAGAGAATTCAAAATCGACTTTGATTAAAGTATAACAGCTGTTGTCGTTCTTATGGTCCTTATAATCGTCGTAGGGCTGGCATTGAATTACTTCAAAATCTTTATGTACCGATTTGTCTTTAATCCATTTTGGTTTTGGGAGATCTGTCATAATCTCCAATGATCTCACCCTTATTTTTAAATTTACCGCAACAAAGATACTTAAATGCAAAATTCTCCAAACCTAGGTGATTCTGCTCATATACACTTCGCCATTACTTGTATTCTTTAATTCCTGTGAGAGTATTCGCTTAACACAATGAGCCAGAATAAGGTGATGAATATCTTCTGAAACTTCCATATCATTGATCTCTGCATGAATTGCCAGATGGGCGATATCTTTTATCTTTCCGCCTTTAAACCCGCAGATAGCAACACTCTTCGCACCGTTCTGATTAGCATATTCTAACGCTTTTACCACGTTCGTCGAGTTACCGCTTCCCGATATTCCAATAACCAGATCATCTTTTCGCAGGAAATTCTTTAACTGTTCAACAAAAATATCATCGTACGAGGAGTCATTGGCAATCGCCATTAACGCTGGAAGATTATCGTTTAAACAAATTGCTCTAAATCGTTTCTCCATTCCATAAGAAAGACCTTTCACCATATCACCACAGAAGTGCGACGCCGTAGCACTACTTCCTCCATTACCAAAAATATAGATATTTCTCTCGTGCTGATAGGCATCAAGGAGCAGACCAACGAAAGCGTCAATCGTATCAACATTAACTTTGCTAAGGGTCTCATTAACGGCGCGTAAATATTGTTTGATATCTGTCTTATAGAGGTCCGCGATAAATGCTGATAGACTTTCATGAGTAACACTCTCTTTGTTGCCAATAATATTTGAGGCAATACCACCCGCCGCATTGGCGATAAATGGCACGAGTTCAGGACTTGCTTTCGTGAAAACACAGAGCGCTGCTATCGCAAACAGGGCATCTCCCGCTCCCACGGTGTCTTTGACCGAGGAGGTTAACGTTGGTGCGGGATAACCTTGATTATTCTGAAAGAAGATGCAGCCTTTCTTTCCTTGCGTTAAGAGGATGTTTTTGAATTTGTGCTTATCCTGAATTTCTTTGATTATTGATGAAGGCTCTTCGAATCTCTTCGAGAAAGGAAGACGCATCTCTTCGTCATTCATCGTTAAGAAATCTGCCCGCTGATATTGATTAAAGAGATTATATCCCATATTGGAACTGTTTGACTGCACGTTTAGAGCTAAAAAGCGCGCTTTATCTTCTATTTCACGACGCAACGCTGCGTTGAGAAAACCATGTCCAAAATCGGCGACGAGAACAAGATCGTACTTTGCTCCTTCTTCTCTAATGAATTCTACAATTTCAGTGGTCAGTTTTTCACTGATTGGAGCGTCATTCATATACTCTACTTTGAATAGTTTATGATGTCGATAAGAATCAAGGTATCTTTTTTTAACCGTCGTCGGAGAATTCTCTTTGATAAAGTAGCGCAGTGAGACGTTCGATTTAAGAGAACTAGAAACATAATCTGCCTGTGGTTCATTTTCTCCCAGAACAGTCAATAGCGTAATTGAGCCGACAAAACTACTAACGTGATTGGCGATAGCGAGAATTCCCCCCGCATACTTTTCATTATGTCTAAATTCGGTAGAGAGAATTGGATCCTTCACCGCTCTTCCTTTTAACGCCACAAAAGTATATTCATCAATGATCGTATCTCCAATAATGAGGACATTGAGTTTTTGCGTCTTCAAAAACAATCCCTCAATTTCGCTTAACGTAAATTTACTTTTAATTTGTTTGATAAAATCTTCCATCCTCAAATACCTACCTTTTTCTTTTCTTTCTCTCTTTTTGCCACCATTTTGATAGTTTGAAGTAGGAGCTTCTGTTTTTAAATCTACTGAAACAGCATTCTGTTCTGCTTGTCCTGTCTATTGATGTTTCAACGTGTTGATGATCTTTAAATAGAGTATTTGGAGTTGTTTCTCTCCTTCAAAGCGTTGTTGTACTGTTTCACGTGCTTTTTGACCAAGCTCTTTTCTCTTGCTAGGATTATTGATCAGATCAAGCAGTGCCTCAACAATTGCCGAGCTGTCTTTTTGAGGAATGAGGATGCCATTATGGTTGTTTTCAATCATCTCTGGGATGCCATAGACTTTTGTGGCAATCACCGCTTTACCGCAAGCCATCGCTTCGAGCAGAACATTTGGAAATGATTCAACGAACGTTGGAAGAATAAAGACATCATGCTCGTTAATGATCTCGGGAATTTTGTTTCGTGAGACACGTCCGCGGAACGTGATTGCGGGGTACTGTTGTCCGTATTCTTTGAGCAGTGGACCTTCTCCCACGACGGTAAGAGATACTTTTTCAGGAAGATGCATTGCCGCTTCGAGGAGATAGCGCACTCCCTTTTCTAAATTAATATTGCCGACATAGAGCAAGCGAAGTCGTGCCGGATCTTGGCTCGGAGCGCTTTCCATCGGTTTAAAGAGCGTACTATCAATGCCGTTATAGATCACCCTGTAGTTGTGAGATATTTCTTTTTCAACGATCGAATGAGAATTATAAATCACACTATTACTTTGGTTAAGCACTTTTTTCTTTGTTCGTTTGAGGATACTCGTTTTCAGAAACGCAACGAGATTTTTTTTGTCATAGACCCAGGGACTACCAATTCGAGTAAAGAGTGGCGCTCTTTTCCAGCGTTTAAGAAGCGTTCCCAGATAGCCGCCGATAAAATAATCATTGGCATATATTAAATCAACATTTTTTATTCTTAACAAAGCTGGCAGCCAAGTTAGAATATTCCCACTCACAAATTGGTATTTATTGTCTCTTTTTGTATATCTCTTGCCCCAGCAGAAGATAAAAATCATCTCGAAATCTGCTTCTAAGCGCTGCAAAATCGGCCAGTGAATGGAGTTTCTAATAACATCTTCATTGGAAAGTGTAAGATAGATAAGATTTCTCTGGGCCATTATCCCTTCCTCGGTGAGTGAGATTCACCCGTCGTTTGATAGAGCTGTCGATATCGTTCTGCAACAACTGTCCAACTGAAGTCTTTAATTTTCTCTTTTCCTTTCTGTTGCAATTGGTGCTTTAGTTCCTCATCTACAATTATTTTTTTGAGGTGTTGATAATAATCTCCATTATTAACTAGAAATCCACCTCTTTCTTTATCAATCAAGTCCGGTGTACATCCTTCCTCCGTTGCCACCACCGCTAATCCGGAGGCCATCGCTTCCATTACTACTCCCGGCAGTCCTTCCCCTTCTGAAGGAAGAAGCAAGACGCTGGCCAGATTCATAAATTCTCCAATCTCTTTTCGTCCACCGGAAAAAATAATTTTCTCTTTGTATTTTTCTGGTACCATTTTCCTAAAAATATTTTCTCCATGGGCATCGCCCACGAGAATTGTCTTAATATTTTCTCCTTCATCTAAGAGCTGTATACTTATGTTGATGACCTTGTCAACCCCTTTACGTTCCGTCAGCATGCCGACAAACAGAATTATTTTCTCCGAACCAATCTTAAATTCCTCTTTTATTTTGTTTATTTTATCAAGATTAATATTCTTAAATTTATCAAGATGAATCCCTGTTGATAACACCATCAGTTTGTTCATTGGAACACCTGCCCGCTTGGCAAATGGCAGCATCGCCTTTCCATAGGTTGTCATCATTCGTGGAATCTTAAACAGCCAACGTCCTAAGAACAGCGTATATAATTTAAATCCAGGCACAAGCCAGCGTGGTTCTTTCGGTTTGTAGGAATAACCAACAAATCCATCTGTCGTCAAAATCACTTTCTTTCTCTGTCCGCTAAACAGCGCGTAGAGCAAAGGAAAAACTGAAATGGGGTAATAATATTCCCAGATGTGGATCAGATCATTCTCTTTAAACATCGATCTTGTTTCTTTCCAGAGTTTTATGGGGCGCGGAAAAGAATAACGTAGCGGTGCAAAGTACCATGAAGCGACTGGCTTCTTTTTAATCTGTTGTTTCTCCACGGTATCATTGGCCACCCAGTTCTTTGTTGGACACTCTTTACTCAATGGGTACATAATACTAATCTGATGTCCTTGTTGTGCCAAAATCGTTGCCAGCTCGGCGATCGGCCGGCGGATATTATTTGTTGGATTAACGTAGCAGATTTTCATGGTTATGGCAATTTTCTCTCGTTTCTCTTTTTTGTCACTGTTTTGTAATTGATTTTACAAATATCACTCTTTTTGTAGTAACTTATTTAAATAGCTTTATGAAAAAGCAATTCATGTTATTAAGTCAACAACGTGTTACGCCTCGCTGGAGTGATCTTGTTGCCGGACTATTCTCCCAGCCACGGGCAGTGCTCCATCGTTATGTTGCCCATCCGCACATCTATTGGACTGGTTCAGGAAGAGAAGCATTGCGTCTCATTCTATCCCATTGCCATGTTGAACGTGGAACCGTAACCATCGGCGTCCCAGCATTTACTTGTCAAGCCGTTATCGATGCCGTAAAACGCAGTGGTTGCACACCCCTGTTTTATGATTCCGGTGTTATTTCAGAGCTTGCTGATATCAAAACGGTCATTTCCAAAGTTGATGTTCTTCTCCTCATCTATAATTTTGGTTTCGTTCCTAACATTAGTGAAATTGTCTCTCTCTGCAAAAAAAATAAAGTACTATTAGTTGAAGACTGCGCTCAAGCTCTCGGTGCGCGCTGGGAAAATCAATTAGCCGGCGGTTTTGGAGATTATGCTATCTACTCGTTTGGCATCAGTAAAAATGTTGGTTTTTGTGGTGGTTTGATTGCTAGCAAAGAGCCGATGATCATACCCAAGCTACCGCCACTACCTAAACAGTATTTGCGAGCAGCAATCATCAGAACGTTAGCTGCGCCATTATTTTTTCAATCCTCTCTCTACTCTTTATTTCGTCCTCTTTTACGCGAAGAGTTAGACAAAAATTTGGAACCATTAACCTATGGTCCTTCAGTGTACGCCCGACGCGTCGTCTTACACCAATTAAAACGTTATGAAAGAATTTTGGCTATACGACGCAAGAATGCCGTTTCTTGTCAAGAGAAAATTATTTCTCGTGTTCCTATCGTAGCGGGAAATCTTCACGATTCTGGATTGTATCTTGTGCTGATGGATAAGAATCGATTGCTGGTTCAGCGGGAATTGGAGAAAAATGGTATTGAGTTTGCCGTTATGCGCACTTTCCATTGTTTCGAGAAGGGTAATTCCAAAGCTTTTAAAGCTGAACAGGAACACTTAACTTTTGCGGTCTACCGTTCAAAAAAAGAAATCAAAAAAGTTGTTCGTGTACTTAATAACTATTATCATCAACGTGGTTAAAGATGAGTGAAGTAAAAATAGAATTATTATCCCTGGAAGATTTACATCTTTCTTCTTTTCTCGAGAAGAATGACCATCTTCTGTTACACACTTCTGCTTATGGGCGTTTTATCTCCTCGGCATTTCACTGTAAATATCACTTTGTTGCCGCAATAGAAAACGATACTATTATGACTCTTCTTCCTCTCGTTGAAGTGAAGAGCAGCATCTTTGGCAAGCGAATTATCTCTGCACCCTATCTTGAATATGGGGGGTTTGCCGGTGATGAGAAAAGTCTCCCATTAATTTTGCAATGGCTGAATCAAAAATATAAATCATCATATGAATATTTGGAGATTAGGGGTGGTCTAGAGTCGTTCGATTCCTCTTTATCTTCTCTAACCATTAAGAAGAACTTCTACAAACGTTTCGTCTTAGATTTGAGAGTTCCTCGCCCTCTTTCTGTTGATCCCCTCAGTTCTTCCTCGGGAACTAAGCCAAATACTCAACAAAACATCGAATCAAGCATCTTCAATACTGTAACATTTTCCTCTGGAAGTCTCTCCGCTGTCCAATTTTTTAGATCACACATTCAAGATTCGAAACGTAAAGCGATCAACAAAGCTAAACGAAGTAATGTTGAAGTTAAAGATGTCCCCGTTGCTGATTTAGATGATTTCTATGATCTTTATTGTCGAAATATGAGACGATTTGGCAGCCCGCCCTATTCTAAAACCTATTTTAAGAAATTCTATGAACTGCTTGTTAAGCCGGGACTTGGCAAAATCTATGGCGCTTATATCGATGGAAAAATAGTCGCAGCATTATTGGGGTTATGTTATCGAGATAGGGTCCACATCATCATTGCTGTATCCGATGAACGTAGCCGAGAGCATCGTCCCAATGATGCTGTTCATTCTGAATTCATTGAATGGTCAATTGAAAATCAGTTTCATTTCTTTGACTTCGGTCGAGTGCGCGAAGAGTCGGGTCAATTCGAATACAAGCAGAAGTGGGGACCAGCGTTATTGGATTTGCCCTCTTATTTTGTTATGTGGAATGGAAAAGATATACCTGAAGTTGATCCGAAGAAATATGATCTGGCGGTAAGATTGTGGAGATTTCTGCCGTTGCCAGTAACGAAGATGATCGGTCATAAACTAAGAAAAGAATTGGGAATTTGAATGATGGTACTATACTCTAGATTGGAGGACGTACCGCTCCCTCAAGAAGAAATTTATAATGGTCCTCTTGATGAAAAGATCGTGCCGTTAGTCAAAGCCATTCAACCGTTCGCCGTGTCAACAATTGGATCATGTCAAGGTCATTTTGATCACTTCTTTCCTTACCCTTGGGTACAGCTTAATCCTTATGATGATACTAGACTCCTCGAATACTTGGTTGATAAATCTAATGACAGAACGAGGAGCGCTGTTTCCTGGAAATTTAATGGAAATATCCTTAGAACGGAACGTAAAGCCAAAGACATTTCGGAGTTAAAAACATTGCAAGATAGTGTTATTTCACTGTCACAATTTTTATTTGAATATCGACCGGAAGTTTTAGACTCTAGCTATTGTGGGGATGTTGTTTCAATACCTCCCTCTAATGATCCCGTTTATGACGAGATAGATCGTACAATTAATCGATTACTTGATGAGAGTATAACTATTGGGAAAAGGGAGATAGATCATCCCGAGGATATTTCCTTAGGAAATTCTTTTCGAGAAAAAATAATTCAATTACAAGAACTTCATGAGATAGAACGTACTTATGTCATTCAACATGGTGATCAAATAATACTTCCAGTTTCTGCCGAACAAGTAGATCATTGGTTGGAACTGGCGAAGAAGATACTTGGTTAAATTATTTTCTTAAAAACAATAAAAGAGTGATCCTATATCACCATAACATTCAAATCTTCAATATTCTTAAAATAGACATCTTATATTTTTTATCTTTTGAGAACATTCTGTCTCAATATCTTCTCTTCTTTTCTTGAAATTATTTTTTATCTCTTTAGCTTCTTTGTCATTTATTTTAAGTGCGCCAAAGAATTTTGTAGTAGGATTCATTTCCCTTTGGAGATTGTTTCAGTCTTTATATCCTTTTCTTTCTCCATCCACTCTTTACACCCCACCCACTTTTCTCCACAGCGTTCAACATACTTTTCAAAAATAGTCCATGCTTTCTCTCCACAGTTCCTCGTCAGCAAGACATTTCCCCGTAAATCTTTCTTCTCCAAAAACTCCCACGGATGGAGATAAAACAGATATGGTTTAGGAAACACCGCCGAAACAGGATGGAACAATTTCAAATATGTTAATCCTGCATTAATTGATGGATAAACGAAGTTAGGCATGGGAAATTCTTGAACTCTCTCTTTCACAAACGGTTTCCCCGGCAGAGCAAGGTGGCTATACCTCGTCGGTAAATAGCGAGCCAGCGAGGCATCATAGCTATATCCTGCCTCTCTCAGCAGCGTGAAATGATCCTTTGTTGTGATAAACATTGGTGCACGAAAGCCCGTGGCATTAATCCCATATTCTTTCAATGTCGTCTTAGATTTCTCCATTTCCCAGCGGGCATTAACCGGATTAAGACGATGATGGGTGTGAGAGTGCGAGGCGATTTCATGCTTCCGCGAGATCTCTTTAATTTCCGTTTCATATTTTTCCAATAGCGACGTTACTGTAAAGAACGTCGCTTTAATCTTATGGTCGTCAAAGAAATTCAATAACCGAGGCACTACCTCAACTATACTTTTACAATCTCGCGAGCCGAGATCTGCTTCAAGATCGACGGTCATAATACGTGTTTTCAATTTGTTTGGCATTATCATACCTCAAAGTAGCTGTTTAAGATCCATCCGTTTCAATTTTTCTTGATCGAGAAACTGCCGCTGCCATAGTTCTAGATTGATCGTCGTAAACAACTGTTTTCCATACAATAACGGTGACTTTGGATATTTTTCCCATATATTCTTCAGATAATCGTAATTATAAATTCCTCTTTCACGAACGGAAGCGGGAGTAAACAATTGTTCCGCCAATCCTTTTAACTCGTCTTTATACCACTTATCTAACGGAGTGAAGAAAGCATGTTTTTTTCCTTCGACAACCGTTTTTGGAAGCAGTGGCCTCATCGCTTCACGGAGAATAATCTTATTCTGTTGCGCATTAAGTTTCTGAGTATGATGGAGATGATGAATGTGTTCGACAAACGTATAATCGAGAAACGGTGTCCTTCCTTCAATGGCATTAGCCATTGTCATCCTATCGTTGATAAAAAGAACGTAATTGGGCAGCCACGTTTTTGTGTCATAATACATCATCCGATGGAGGAGTGGTTGTCGTTGGGGTTGAAAGTAAGGTGATTCTTTTTTTGCTCTTTCTTTGTTTTCTTTGTCTTTTTCAGGATTTACTAATAATTTTTTCCGGTCTTTATGACTCATTATCGAAATTAAATCTTGATACGCTTTCTCTTCGTTGTTAAGGTCTCCTAGAAAATCGAGCAATTTCTCTTTTCCTTTTTCCCCAATTGAGGAGGGATAGTCAAATAATCTATCGAGGACCTTAATTGGCAGGAGTTGTGCTGCCGTTTTACTGAGTAATGCTGGCACGTTCTTTATCTTCTGCGCCTGAAGCATTGTTTTATATTGTACATAGCCGCCAAAGATTTCATCAGCTCCTTCTCCCGACAAAACTACTGTTACTTTCTCCCGCGCTTTTTGCGAGAGATGAAACTGCGGAATGATCACTGGGTCGCCATGGGGTTGATCAAGATGCCATAATAATTTTGGAAGTAGTTCGGCAACGCTGCCGTTCACAACAATCTCCCTATGCTCCGTATTACAATGCTTAGCGATAATAGCAGCTTTTGCCAACTCATCAACTTCATTGCTATGATCAAAGCCAACCGAAAACGTTTTCAGTGCTTCTTCTTTTTTAATTTTAGCGGCGAGTGCTGTAATCGCGGCTGAATCAATCCCTCCCGATAGATAAACTCCGACGGGCACATCAGCAATCAGACGTCTGCGTACTGATTCTTGCAATCGCTCACGAATTTCGAGTGCCGTACCAATACTTTCATTTTGTTGTGCTGGAAGATCCCAATATTGTTTCTGCTGCAAATTTTTTCCTTGCAGCGTCAAGGTATGACCTGGTGGCAAGATCTTGATCGCTTCAAAGAGAGTTTCATTTCCGGGAATATACCGTAAATTGAGATAGTGCTTAACTGTGTTCTGGTTAAGTTTTCGCGGAATACTTTGATCTGCCAGAATTGCCTTTATCTCTGAGGCAAAAATGATTTTTTCACCATTCCAAAAGTAGTATAACGGTTTGACTCCCAGACGATCGCGGGCGATAAATAGTTTTTTCTTGGTTGTATCCCAGATCGCAAATGCAAACATGCCATTTAATCTCTGGACGATGCTCTCTCCCCATTCTTCATAGCCGTGGACGATCGTTTCTGTATCTGTATTTGAACTAAAATAATGGCCCTTCTTTTCAAGTTCTTTGCGTAATTCTTGAAAATTATACACTTCACCATTAAACGTAATCCAAATCGTTCCTTCTTCATTACTCATTGGCTGTTTTCCCGAAGTAGAAAGATCGATAATCGATAACCGGCGGTGGCCGAAGCTCATTGTCCCATCACTGTAAAACCCTTCGCCATCTGGTCCACGATGAGAAAGGGCGGAAGTCATAGTTCTGAGGAGCTCTTTATCTTCCCCATTAAACCCACAGATGCCACACATGATTTAAAACCTCACTCCTTATTCTTTTTTAGTTCTCCCATTTTCCAATTCTCTCTTCCGTAAGCGATAGAGTATGTCTTCCTGTAATTTACGATTTCTATCGAGCATGTCTGCCAATAACCCCAGAATCATCAACAGCACTCCGATAATAATCAAAAATACATTGGCGTAGATAATGATCAAATACGGATCGATGCGATGGATCAGTAGCCAGCGCAGAAATAAGATGATACTACTGAGAGAACCTAGTCCTAATAATACCATTCCACTCAATCCAAAGAATTTCAACGGTTCATAGTCGCGCATACTGCGCAGAATAATCAGCGACACTTTTAATCCGTATGAAAAAACATTTTTAACAACGCGTGATTTTCCTTTGCGCTCTCCGCGTACCACACAGGGCACTTCCACGATGCGAAAACCTTTCTTTACAAGATCGATAAAGACCTCTTGTGTATAGGTGTATTTCCCAAAGAGGACAAGATTCAACGCCGCTTCTCTGGAGTAGGCGCGGAAACCGCATTGTGTATCGGCGTAATGTTTTCCCAAAAATAGATTTAATATCGATGCAAAGAACTTATTGCCAAAGATCTTGATTCGCGGCATCTTCGGCGTTAATGTTGCGTCTTTAAATCGCGAACAGGTGACCATATCCGCTTTTTTATCGAGAATTGGTTGAAGCAGGCGCGGAATATCGTTGGTATCAAACTGTCCATCGGCATCGATGTTGACAATGATCTCTGCACCCATTCTCAACGCCTCATCAATTCCATCGCGGAACGTAATCCCCAATCCCTTGTTGGTATTGTGAGAGATGACTCGATTTGCGCCGGCGGCGAGAGCAACTTCTACAGTCTTGTCTTTTGATCCATCATTAACAACAAGAACTTCTACTTTTTTGGCGCAGTTTCGAGGAATAGATTTAATCACTTCCGCAATTGTTTTCTCTTCGTTGTAAGCTGGAATAAGAACGACGAGATGAAGATTATTTGTGTTCTGTCTGTTTAGTTCTTTAAAATTATTTTCTTCTCTAGAATTTTTTACTTCTTTTTTCATCGTAACAAACCTCTAATATTAAATATCGCTATAACCACAAAACACAATTGAAAACCATATAGCAAGTAGACCACCTTTCGTTCATTAGTCTTAATTCTTAGTTTATTCAATAATCGCACGGCAAGGTGTTCCAAACCATAATTTTTTGCATAGCGTGGCTTTAATGTGCCATCTTCTTGTATCTGGGCGAAACTCTCTTTCTGGAAACGGCCACGTAGTTTTAAAAAAAATTCTAGAATATAGGGTATAAACAGGATGATAAAAATCTTTTCCAGATTTGCTGTAATCGCCATAATCCCGATCAGAGCGCCGACGGTGTAGGTTAACGTATCGCCGGGAAAAACCGAGGAAGGATATTTATTGAAGACGAACATTCCCATCAGTGCAGCAACCATACATAGTGCGACAACGGCAATCCATGGTGACCCTGTTGTTGCTGCAAGGTATGCTAATGTTGTTAGAATTATTATTCCCATTCCGGTCTCTAAACCATTGTAGCCGGCGAGCATATTAAACCCATTGGTGCTGACAACAATAAGTATTGGTATAATTATCAGTGGATAAATCATACCCAAGTTAGTCTGGCCAAGAAATGGTAGCATCATTGTTCGCGTACCCGCATTAATCGCCATAATTGGCGCAGCGACAAGTAATGTCAAGAGTGGTTTCTGCCATTGGCGCAGTCCGATTTTCCAACCGAGAATGTCATCGATAATTCCAATTACTCCGGCGATCAGCACTGCCGTAAGAATCGCCAGAATTGAAACAATATCACTATTTGTCTTAAACATGAAAATACGCATCGCCACGTAGCCCATAATTCCAATAAGAAAACCAAGCAGAACAACAATTCCACCCATTTCCGCTACCGGTTGGTCACTATTTTTGTGGATATCTTTTCCCATGAGACCGGCTTTTTGTGCGCGTTTGATCCAATGAGGCATGACGATCCAAACAATGATAAAGACCGTTGCGAAGAGGGGGATAAACTGATGAGAGAGGTTCACGTCCATGGCTTTATTTGCGGAAGGACGGTTTAAATACTTTCTGGATGAATGGTCGTGAAATGAAGCAGAAGGAGTGGAGGTGTCTTTTTGTTGTCCACTTTTAATAACTAATTTTGTAAATTGTGGACAACACTCAAAGCTTAAATTGTTCCACTGCGAGTTCAAACATTATCTCACAATAACTCTTAAAGTCTTTAAGATTATGTTTGTCTATCGCTTCGTAATACTTTGGTCGAAGTTTTACTGGGACAAATATTTTAGGGTATTTAGTCTGCAATAATATCCAATTCATCAATGTTCTCCCGGTTCTGCCATTTCCATCCTCAAACGGGTGAATTTCCACAAATTGAGCATGAATAAGACATGCCAGGACAAATGGATGAATTTTTCTCTTGTTTTCATTGTAAAAATCAATCATCTTTTTTAATAGGAGTCTAACTTTTTCAGGCTCTGGTGGTACATATTCGGTACCCTCAATCTTAACCGGAAAGAATCTTATTCTGCCGGAATATACCACACCTGTATTTTTAGTTAAGATTTCATTAATTTCTTCCAGAAATTTAATTGTTAATTTTCCATTATATCTCTTAATAAGTTCGAATGCTTCTCTTCCATTGATTGCCTCATTATAATCTTTAGGGGGAGCCCCAGATGGGATTTGTTTTTCCTTAATAATCAAATATGTATCCCTCAACGTAAGCCGATTTCCTTCAATAGCGTTAGAATTATATGTAAAACGGATGACAAAGTCTGATTCTTCTTTTTCAGCAACTGTTTTTGGAATATTTTTAAGATGGTTATCGTAAACTTCTTTAAAATCGTCAATAATCTCTAACTTATCTGCGTCTAAGTAATCGTTATTATACACTTTATATTCTTCAAGACGAAGTTCTTTGAGTCTCTTGCCAATCTCTTCTCTAGTTGGTTCTTTTTCTCCCAGCTTAACTCTAATTTTTCTCCACTCATTTTCCCCGATCCTAATCGTCTTACCTAAATAATAAAAGGTTTTCTTCCCAGACTTAATTCTATCGACGTAGGCCATAGCAGCATATTGTCCACATAATATATAAATCTTCCTCATTTGTGGACAATGCAATCCCTTTTCTTATCGAAAGATTGTTCCGTTCGGGGCGATAAATGTGCCAATTTTCTTACTCTCACGTGATTACTAAAGTATTTAAACTCCCTCTCTCTCTCTCTTGACATTCATCCAAAATCGAGGTGTTTGTCTATGAAAAAAGTCGTTGTTATTATTCTCGCATTGTTTGTCATTGCGATGTTTGTCGTTTCTGGTTGTCAAGGTAATTTTACCGGCAATGCTAAATATGCGCCCGGTGCAAAGAAAGCACTGACGGTGGAAAAACCGTTTGATGTGATGAAAGCGCGGTTTACTGATTTGGGTTTATCTGAAGATCAAATGTGGAAAAAAATTGGTTCGAGTAATATTCTGGTGTATCAGTTCAACGGAAACTATCAAGTAGGATTTGCTACCAGACAAATAAATGATCCAAAAACAGACGCAAAAACAAAAGAAGCTACCAAAGCCTGGGTTATCAATAAGATTAATACGGGTGTAACTGCAGCTAACGCCAAAGATATAGCTCTCTTGATTATTGCAGAAGATACGTTGAAAGCAAACACGTTGAAAGTATCTTCCTTCTCATCGAATCTACCATTAGATCCAAAAAAGCTGAAGAAAATAATGGATGCTGGCGGTGAAAGTATCGGTGGCGCAAAAACTCCGGCGGGAGGAACACCTCCACCTTCTACAAAGGGTGGAGATCTTGCAGCGTGTGTTGGATCTGTTGCTATGAAAGGGGCTCCTGCGGGCTCGAGATCTAAAGATGATGCTCTTTTTGGAAAACAAAAACAGACTGGTGTAAGTACTTCTGATTCGGGCAAAGATAGTACAAATACAGAAGCGGGTGGGAAGGCTGGAAGTATGGAAGGTCAAGATAATGTCATTGGTATGGCTGGACCGTGTAAAGGTTTGAAAGTGACTGGTGGAAATAGTGGAATTTCTGAGGGAAATCCCACTGGAAAAGCATATTATCAAAAAAAACTGGATGAGAAATATGGGTGGAAAACCTCTAGTGTAGACCTCACTAAAGGAACAGTTACAACTAAAGAATTTACTCCAACAACTGGACAAGATACAAATGGAAAAATTCAAGGCACTACTACAACCCATATTGAAGATCAAGCTGGTAAGATTGTTGGAGAAGATAAAACAACACCCAGTGGAGCAATATCTGTTGAGAAAAATGCACAGAATCACAAGGATGCTGTAACTGATGCAACAAAAAATGGTAAAATTCTTGGTGAAGATAAACCTCCTCAAGTAACAAAAACCCAAGACGCAAATCCCATGGAAGGCTCCGACGCTCCTGCTGCCGGATCTACTGATCGTTGCGCAGCAGCTGTTAATAACTGTGCCAGTAGTGTTGATGGTGATAGTCCAAAAGCACAACTTAAGAAATTAGCCCAAGATTGTCAAAACGCTGCAGCTCAAGGTGCAGCAGCGGATTCACAAGATAAAGCAAATGCTGGAAATCTGAACTATCAGTCTAAAAAACCAGCCCCCGGTGCCTGCGACAAAGTCTCTTCTCAATGTATGAATGATCTATTAAAAGGTCCAACAACAGATAATGGGGAAGATATGTCTGGAGCATGTGCTCTCTCATCAAAAGGAGCGTTGGGCTTCTCCGAACAGGCAATGTTCACTGATCCCGTTGACTTTAGCAGTGCGGCAGCATTAAATGGACTAGCCGCCCAAACTGCGCAAAAAGCAACGACGGGCAGTGCTTCCAGTAAATCAACAACTGGAACAAGCGCAACAGCCTCAACTGGAGCTTCTTCAAGTAGCTCAAGTGCCCAGAAAGCAGCAACTGGTTCAGGAGAATGTGTAGGAGATAACTGTTAATTTTTTTTCTTTTATTTTTCTTTTTATTGTTGTATGAGAATGTTTTTCTTGGTATAATTTACAGAGTGGGTATTCAATACTTCTTCAAACTCTAATGAATTTCTCAGTGGAATCTGCACTACTCCAGGACCAAGGCTTTTTCCTTCTAAATTTTTAAGAATTCCATTTGTGCTTCTTCCACTCAGAACATAATTAAATTTTACTTTTTCGGTATGATTTTTATTTTTTAAATCGTAGACAAAAAGCGAAAACCCTGCAAAATCAATTTTGTGAGCAAAGGGCTTTCCATCAAAAAGGCTTATTCCTTCTAAAAATATCCCGCACCGCGCAAAAAAATCATGATGAAATAATTCTTCGAGAAGAATTCCTTTTATATCAACATTTTGATTTAACTTAATTTCTTTCTTTATAGCTTGTATTTTATTGAGCCTTTTCTTTAGATCACCTTCTCGAAATATCACTACAATATCTATATCGTTTGGCTCTCTTTTTCCTTTCACCGCTGAACCATAAATTACAATATCAAAAATAGTCTTGTCTTTCTGTTCAGCTTTCAGACATTTCTCTAATTCTTTGAGCATCTTCTCTCAACACCTCTGCTGCTTCTTTATTCATCTTTTTTGTGTAGCTGTCTTGATAAAAAGGGAAATCTTTATCCAACATGTTATAAATTTCCGGATATTTCTTTTCAACAATTCTAAAACGATTACTGTGTGAAGAAGGAACAGTTCCTTCTTTTCTTAGTAAAAAGAGATCGGCACCAGCGCTTATTGCTTTAAAGAAGAGCGTGACAGCAGTATTAAATTTCTTGTTCTTGAAAGCCTGCTCTGCAGTTTCGAGATACTCATTCCTGTTCTCCAATAGTATTCGCTCTTTTTCGTTCATTCTTACAGTACAACAGGTAACTACTATTTAAAGATTTCTGTTGTACCATACTCATTTATGAGACCATACAACACAAATGGGAGTATGTCCATTGTCTGTTGTACGGTATTAACACTTTAATCTTAAAATAAGCGTTTACGGTTGAACGAGTTGTATCTGTTATATGATTAACAACGTTCAATGCAGAAAGTGTAACTTTCTCCACTTCCGTAATCTTTAATAATCCCAACCATTCTCCACAAATCCATGGTCGTCTGTGAAATGTGCGGTAGAAGCGGAAATCTCATCTCTGCAGCGATTGAAGGCGTTCCATTAACCGTTTGCGATGCTTGCGCGAAGTACGGAACGGTTAACCGCCTTCGCTCCGTCGCTGTATTAACTCATTTCTCTAGCGGAAAGAAGGGATTGGCAGAATCATCGAGATACCATTCTCAACCAAGTACCAAGCCAGAATATCGTGTCGTTGATACCTATGCCCCTCTTATCAGAGCCGCTCGAGAAAAGAGAGCGATGACCCAAAAAGATTTTGCTCTTCTCCTCCAAGAAAAAGAGAGTTTCGTTGGCAAATGGGAATCTGGTTCATTAACGCCGGATTTAGAGACAGCCAAGAAATTACAACGACTCTTGAAAATCGCTCTCGTCGTTCTCGACGAAGATGCTCTTAACACCGAAAAGATCGAGAAAAATAAGAGTACGGAGTTTACGTTGGGTGATTTTATTAAAGTAAAGAAGAGATAGAATCTATCCTCCACGGTTCTTTCAGCAGTCCTACGTACACTTCTGGTCCGCCGAATTGATCGGCAGTAATATCTATCACAACTGTCTCATCGAGAAGAAGAAAAGTATGACTCTCCAATCCATAATTTCCTCTGATAACTTCTGCTGATGGAAGAAATTGTTGCAGATAGACCGAAGCAAGACCACAATTCCCTCGTGGAAACAATCTCAATGCTCTTTCAATAAAAGTCTTAATATCTTTTAGGGAATTATAATGAAAATATACTCTTTCTAATTTTTCTTGTGGAATTTCTCTCTTCTCAAAAGACTTTCTCACTTCTCGAGCTAACAACACTATCTCAGAATAATCCATTCTCTCACACCAACAATGCCAAAAAGAACGTCGCCACTCCCAAAATAATTCCCCCCGCCACATCTTCCCAATCATGCTTCTCGAGATAGATTCGTGAATAAATAACCAGAGCAGAAAAAAAGATGAGGAATACTGTCGCAGTGTTATTCTGGAGATAATTTAATACAATCAATACCAGCGCCACCGTCCGTGCCGTATGCAAACTGGGAAAAGAAGAAGCATCAATTTTTTCAAAGATATTCCCGTAATCTTGTTTCTGTGGTCGGTCTTTGAAGTAAAATAGTCTCACAACAATCGTCACGATTAACGTAAAGAAGAGTGAGAACAAGAGTTGCGTAAAGAGATCATTTTTCTCTATTGTAGTCAGAAAGAGAAGCAGAATAATATGAAACACAAAACTACCCAAGGCCGTAATATCTCTAAACAGAACGTCCAGATATTTGTCGTATTTGTGAAAGTCCATTGTCAGTAGTAAATAATCAACCCCGCCATTAAGAGCCACAGAGTAATTCCCAACAGAATCGGCAGATCTTTAATAATCTTTTCTGGATTACGTCCAACTTCCGATCCACTCATAATCAAATAATGATAGCGAAAAATCGTATACAACGCAAAGGGCATGGTTACAATCAACCAGGGGTGTTCGCTGAGAAAAGAATATAATGCATAAGAGACAATTAATAACGTGGTGGAGATGGTCATTAAACCGGTTGTTATCTCTCTGCTGTACTCTTTCAACACTTTCTTTGTATCACCCGCTTTCTCACCCAACAACTGCAGTTCGCTATAACGTTTTCCTGCAGAGAGATAGAGTGAAAGAAAGAACGGCACAAGAATCAGCCACGGCGAGACGATCACTTCAATTGCTATTGCACCGCTCATTGCACGTATTACAAACAGCGTGGCGATCGTCAGAACATCCGCAAAAATAATTTTCTTGAGAGCAAACGTGTAAACTAAAGACAGCGCAAAAAATCCTCCTGTTATCCAGAGAAAAGTTCTACCTAAGACCAACGCAAAAAATCCTCCGCCTAAGAGTAAGATAGCAATCACCAGTCCAGCCATTCCTTTTCCAATCTCTCCTGAAGCAAGAGGACGTAACTTTCGTTCAGGATGCTTCCTATCTTCTGCCGCATCATTTAAATCATTAATCACATACCCCGCAGATGAAATCAGCGATAGAGAGAGAAACGCCATTGCCGTCTGTTCTAATAATTGCAGATTCAATATATTTCCCGAGAAGAACAGCGCTAAGAAAACGAGTAGATTCTTATACCATTGATGAACACGAATTAAGTGGAAATATTTTTTCATTTGTTTGCTGGGTTGATACCCCGCCCCTTGGGGCGACCTCTTCGTTTAATGTATGCTGTTCCCAGCAAACATTGAAATTCCTAACTAATAGATACCCCGCCGCTTGCGGCGATTGGGAATTTCATTTTTATTGTTGTTTCTCCTCTTGAGAGGGACTATAAACTGCGATCGTACAGCCTTTAACTGTTTTGTGGAAAATCTGCTGATTATCTTCAGTTATTCTATTTAATAATATTCTCTTCTGCTCTTCACAACGAGGATCATCTAAAGAGCAAACAAAATTACAGTCACGAACTACAATTAACCCGCTCTCATTTCTGTATGCTTCATACGCGATCATTGCCGTATCCATTCCGCCAAAGAGAATCATCTTATTATCCGTAACCGAAGCGGGGGAAGGATCATTAGTTAAGATAAAACCGGTTGTAGGATGGTCTTTCAATACTTGGTGAAGATCCCCTGATCCATTTTCGGAAGAATCCACCGTGAATGCCTGTGGCAGAAAAAGGAGCGTTCCGATCACGCAGAGGGCGATCAATGCCTTTGGATAAATCATCTGTCTCTCTTGTTGTTGCAAAAAGTGATAGCATCGTTCTACAACTGTAACAGCCAGAATCGCCAAAGCCGGGACAATTGTCACTAAATAGCGTGCTTCTTTTCGTGGTACCGTGAGAAAATAAATAATCATTAATAATGAGAAGAAGACCAGAAGTGATGGCCCAGTTCTCAAATACTCTCTTTCTCTGAGAAAAATCCAGAGATAGGCAAAAAACAAAAAGAAGATTGGACTGAGCAGGAAAAAATGGGAAATATAATATGTTATTCCACTTCCGTAAAGCCACGTCGCCGTGGTCACAATCCATGATCCCGACTTTAACGGGGCCAGAGGATCAGCAAAATACCTATAATTTATTAAAAGATAAGGTATTATCAAGAGGAGAAAACCACTCGTCACTGCAGCGCTCTGTTTTATTCTCAGGATCATTGATTTTTCTGTTTTGGACGCAATGAATATCGTAAAGAGGATTGCTGGAAGAAGCAGTCCTTGTGGAAATTTACTGAGAAAAGAAAGAGCAGTCACCATCCCTATCACACAATATCGAGGATAATTCTTCTTCTTCTTCTCACGATTCTCTCTCACCATCAAAAGGACGGCGATCAGTGCCAACATCATCGCCAGTGGTTCCGTTAAAATTAACCCCGTATGCATCAGAAAAATAGGATTAAGACAAACCAGAATGGCGGCATAGAAACCCACCGTTTTGTTGAATATTTTTGTCCCAATGGCCAACGTCAACGCCGTTGTTGTCAGAGAAAAAATAACGTCAAGAATCGGTCCAACAATCAGCGGATCAAAGCCTATTCTCCACAAGCCTCCCAAGATCAGCGGAAACAATGGTGGTCGAAACAGTTCGAAGAGTCCGGCTTTTCCTTGTGAAGCCAGGAATTTTCCCATTCCTACATAAACATATGAATCCCACCACAGCGGAAAGCGAAACGCGAGATACCATATTTGAACTGCCAGCGAGATGAGAACTAGAAAGATGAGAGGGTGTCGATCTATTTCTGTTTTTATTTTGCTAATTATTGCAGCTGTTTTTGACATAGGGGAATTCCTTGCAGTGAGGAGCAAATAATCTTCTCCATTTTTTGTTTATCAACTATCCCCTCATATTTCGTGTTATCCACAACCAGCGTCGGAAACTCTGTGACGTTAAATTGCGACTGCATAATTTTGACCATCGGCTCTTTATCGAGAAGATTCATATTGATCGGAAAGACCAATACTTTATCTTCCAAGAGATCTTTGAAATAAGTAAGAATTGTTCCTTGTTGTGGGCAGGTCGCACAACTTTTTTTATAAAAATAAAGAATTGGCAAGACATTCATATTACATTTCTGTTTACTTTCTTTAGCCAGCAACCAATAGCGCAGATTATCCAACAAATATTTTCGCTGCACGGCAATTTGTTGGCTCTCTGTGCCTTTGTTTTCTTCCTCGTAGGCAATAACTTTACTCAGCGAGTCCGAGAGATCGGTAATCGTTTCTTGCAGTGTTGTGGCTAAAATGGGGCAGCTATTTTCATTATTGTAGGTTGTCAGAAAGAGATATTGGAGTTGAAGACTCTGGTAGCGCACATCCTGATCCTGATTCACTTGTTGAACCAGACCATAGCGCGCATCCTCTACGATCAAGCCCAGTGTCAGTCCCAGGAAAAAAATTAATCCCGTAATGATCCCCGCGATAATATATTTATCCGTGCTGATTGTTCTCCAGGACTTTTCTCTGGTTTTTTCTTCTGCTTTCAACTGTAATTTCTCTTGGTCTACCATCGTATTTTCTTCCCTCGTGAAAATTGTGCTACGGAGATCAGTAAGATCGTTCCCTTCAAAAGATAGTATGCTACAAAGTAAGGGATGATCGGAAACCAACCAAACTTTGTAATTTTTTCTTCGGCACTCTTATGTGCCGCATAAAAGAAAAAGAATCCTATTATCATCAGCAAGATGAGGATAAAAACCAAGCGGAAGTCTGTCAGCAGGAACGTCAATGGCGTAATTTTCCAATGGATATTAGCAATGACCGTCAAAACATCAAAATTAATCGCGTTCATTCTCTGGAGAAATTGGTAGAACGGAACAAAAATATAATACCACGAAATCGCAATCCCCGCTACAGCGAGAAAGTAACCGGTTAGATTCTTGACCATTTGCATTAATCCAAAGTCACCATACTTTTTGTTTGCAATCATTGATCGATATTGGTGGAGGCAGGCTACACTCCCTAAATACCAGCGCCGCCGTTGCCGATAAAATGGCTTTAACTTTCCTGGTGCCGTTGTATAAACATAACCATCAAAGCATTGTCTTATCTTGTATTGGTGGAGCTGAACTCGATAGGCGATTTCTTGGTCTTCAGTGATGTTTTGTTCATCAAAACCACCCATCTTTTTGATGATCTCCGTTCGATATAGCGAAAATGGGCCGGGTGCAACATAAATTGAATGAAGATGACTCGTAATCCTCCCAAATAAAATCATTACCAGGTACTCTAGCCATTGAATTCGTTGCAGCACGGTCCTAGGATTACCTACTTTCATCGCCGGAGTAATAATTGCGACTTGGGGATCATTCTCTCTTTCGTACATCGCTAACATCTTTCGCAGCGTAAGGGGATGGACAAATGAATCAGCATCAAGACAGGCAAAGAACTCTCCCTTTGAAATGGCCAAGGCTCGATTGAGCGATGCCGCTTTTCCTCGATTGCGGTGAGTGAGACACCTAAACTGGGGTTTATCGTTAATAAACTGAGCAATCACTTCCGCCGTTCTATCGTTGGATCCATCATTAATCACAATAATCTCTAATCTCTCTTTGGGATAATTTAAATTATCTACTGATTGAAGGGTCTCTCCGATCGTCTTCTCTTCATTAAAAGCCGGAACAAAAATGGAAACGAAGGGATACATGGAGAGTGTAATTGTAGATTTTTCCTGTTTAAAGACTTTTTTATTATCTACATAAACCAAAACGAGAAAGATCGAAAAGTAGAGTGCAATAACATAACTGATCCACAAGATAATCGTAATTAACCAGTTCATCTTTGTTCAAATCCCCAAATCTCCACTTCTCCCGCTGAATGGAGCAATTTAAACCTTTCGTTTTTCAGCAAGAAAAGGAGGCCTTGGTCCGCCGAGAGTTTTTCTTTCGCTGTTGTTGAAAGGTAGATATAAGAGATATTATTTCTTACGAGGATGGGGAATAGTTGGTCAACATACGTAGCCTTGAAAATAGCCGTATTGTCTAGTTCTTTCTGCTTGTCTTGGTCGTGAAACGTGAAGAACACTGTTTTCTGAGCAAAATAAGAAACGTAATCAGCGTCCTCGGGAAAAGAAGCAATAATCGTTCCTGAAGGAATATTCTCTTTCATCCACGCCAGAACCTCTTGCTCTTGCATTGACAGTCCCGTCTCGCTGAGACGTGAGATAAACGCCAACGAGGAAAAAAAGATTCCTAACAGCAGCAGAAAGAACGTGAATTGGCGCAGTGTTGGCAGCTGCCATTTGTAGTTAATGAGGAAGAGCAGTGCTTCGCTGGCAAAGAAAATAATAATTATGCTTAACTCAGAAATAGCTTCCGTATTATAGATGTATGCTGGAATGAGCAACGGCAGAAATAAGTAGAGCGGGGCCAAGATAATTCTCTTTTTGGGCCACGCCAGAAGGAAACCGAGTACACCGAGGATCAGAACAAAAAAGCTGATCCCACTTTTTCCTCCCAGATCGGAAATCAAATCTCGGGCAAGGTGTTCCTCGTGAAATGGTCCCTGGATAAATGACGTGTTTAACCAGATTGTTGAACCCAGCAACATCAAGAGAACTACTCCTAAACTACACCAAGAAACTCCGCGTTCACTTTTCTTAAGAGAGAAGCCATAGAATAAGAGTGCTAGAACCGTAATCAACCCGCTAAATTGATCGATTAAAGGAATCACTGCAACACTCAGTATTGCGAGGTAACGCCAATATCGTTTTGACTGTATTAGCAGAGCAAATGTCAACAGGAACAAAAAAAAGAAAATTGTCGCCGTCGAAATTGTTGTCGTTAGTGTCATAAAAAAAGGACTTAAAATGAGCAGTAACAAGAAGAAAAATATGAATTCTTGAGAAAATTCTTTCTTCCGTAAGATATACCCCAGAGAGAGCAAACTAATAATTGTCAAAAGTGGGGGTATTACATTAACATAAACTACCGGCAGTATTTTTGTGAGGAGATAGAGAGGATAACTTCCTCCCGTAGTAAAACTAAAATTATTATCATTAATTTCCTCTGCCGCAACGAGATGGGCATAACTCTCTTCCCCGTAGAAGAACACTTTCTCTGCTCCCTGGTTTGTCAGAAAGATTACTCCCACCATCATTAAAAACAACAATGAAAGGTACAATTTCTGATGTTTTAGACAGTGCTCTAGGAACAGCGAGCGGTCTCGCGTTGATTGTAGATTCTTTTCTTTTTTAGTTTTGCTTGTCATTATCTCTTATCGATGTTCGCGGATAGTGCAGTGATTTTGGTATATCTGCGCTCCCCCCCCCTCATAATTCTCCTCAAAATTATTATATACTAAATCAAAACATTTCTTTGAAAGATAGCGGAAAGTTTCGAGTTTTTCTTTCTGTTGAGTATGGGACGTGAGTACGATATACTGGATGTTATACTTCTCCAACAAGCCAATTGCTTGTGTTTGAAATGTTGTGTGATAGAGAATATTGACATCTTCAAACCGGCTGTTAACATCTTTAATTAAACGGAATTGGTCATCAATAAGATTGTGGCGTGAAGCATAATAAGTGATCAAATGTCCTTCCTCCAATCGTGCCAGGACCCCCGCTTTCTCTGGCGTATGGTCTGCAATCCATTGAAATGCCGTAATTTCTCTATTTGATGGTGTTTCCACGCTTAATGCGCTTAATGCCGCGGGGAGGAACATCGTTGGAAGCAGGATCAGAATCATTACTCCGGGGAGCCAGTTCTTTCGAGCTATTTTCGTCTTCGCGATGTACTGGCGCAGCTCCTCATAAAACATCGAAAAGAGAATGGCTAAGACTACCCCAAAAAACATCAGTGAAATTTTAAATGGAATTAATCTAAACCAGGCCAGAAATGATGTTGATATCACAAAGCTGATGAGCAAGAACGCGCGGCTATTATGGAGCTGGAAAAGAGCTCGATAGACTACATAAATTCCTGCTAAGAACGGTACAACACTCACCAAAACTACTGCTTGGGGGAGAGAAATTGTTGGAAAATATTGAGTAATGATCGCTTTTGGAATATTCTGCCAGATAAAACCCAATCCCTCTTGCGCAAATAGTTGTTTGAAGAATAAGAATTGTGTCCAGACAAAAAAGAGAAATGAAAAGAGAATAACCTCTATTTCCGCTTTATTGATTTTTTTATTTTCGAGAATAGACAGAAGAAGGTAGATGATAAAACCCATTATCAGTAAGAACGTTACTGGACTTGTTAATGAGCTTACTAAGAATATCAGGATATACATATAGAGATATTTTTTTTCAGAAATGCGGAGGAACGCATAGATTGTCAGGAAGAGTAAAGGTATCAACAACATCTCCGTTGAAAAAGAATTTGCTGTAGCAAAGAGAATGGGCAGAAAACCAGTTAACAACGCCGCAAACAGTGCTCCTTCTTCACTCTTTGAAATATTTTTACTAATCAGAAAGACTATCAGTGGAAGTAGCGAGAGGAAGATGTTTGGCAAAACTATTGCCACTACTTTTAAAGGAACGATCAGCGCAAACAGTGCCATTAGATAGTAAAAGAAGGGGAGAAACGTAAGATCGCGTCCACCATAGGACAGAGGATCGTTAAAGAGAGGTAGACCCGTCTGCCCAATATGTTCGACTTGGCGTAGATGAAAATAAGAGTCATAACTGAGATTAGGCACGAGAAGAGCAAACGTCAAACGGGAGATAAACGTCATCAAGACAATTGCCGCTAGCCAATATGCCGTTTTTCGTTCCATTTCAGTAGAAAAGGTGCTTCTCTTTTATAAGCTTGTCTTCTCATCGTATGTGCATAGCGTCAAATGACCAGTGAGCTCGTCTGGTTATTTGTGCAAAGATTATTATCCCATTGCGACCAGCACTCAGTGCTCCATTACGATTTTGGGATAATTGGAGCAAGCGAACGAGCTATGCACATACTTCTCATCTCTCCCCCACCTAAATCTTTTTATGTACTCTCTAATCTTAAAAGCTAATGACCAGAATCACCACCGGCTCAGTTCCTCTCGACAATTTTCTCAATGGCGGATATGATTCTAATATCATCACGACTATCTATGGTCCCTCTGGTTCTGGTAAAACAAACCTTTGCTTATTAGCCGCAGTAAACGTAGCGGAAGGTGGCAAGAATGTATTATTTATTGATACAGAGGGGGGCATTGCCGTTGAGAGAATTAAACAGATTAGCTCCAATTACGAAGCTACACTAGCAAAGATTCTTTTCATCAATCCCGTCACTTTTGAAGACCAAAAGGTAACCATTGCTAAATTAAAAGCGTTAGCAACAGAAGATGTCGGTTTAATTATTGTAGATTCCATTGCTATGCTCTATCGTTTGGAATTAAGTCAAGCTGAAGAAGTCTATGATGTCAATTCTGCGCTCGGTAAACAAATCGCTTCATTAGTTGAGATTGCTCGAACAAAAAATATTCCCGTTCTGATTACAAATCAAGTCTATGCTGATTTCGAGCAGAAAGATAAAGTCAAGATGGTTGGCGGCGATTTATTAAAGTATGGTTCAAAGTGTTTAATTGAACTACAGAAGTTTGCCAACTGTCGTGGTTTGATCTTGCGTAAGCATCGTTCTCTGCCCGAAGGAAAAGAATTGAAATTCAAAATTGTGCAGACGGGGATTGAAGAAGTTAGGTAATAGTCCCGAGGGATCGTACGTATTAAGTTCTAGCGCCTCCGCCAAAAAGTTTCACGAGCTGAGCTTTAGATCAGAAGAAAGTTAGGTCCCGTTCTATGAAGAAGAACCTCTCTTCTTTCATCAATTAACACTTTGAGAACGGGCGAGTGAAACGGCGAGGCACTTAGAGAAACTTAATACGTACGAGGGATCGCAATGTTTTTAATCTTCGTTTTTTTCTGAGACCATTAAATGAAGAACTTAGAAAAGAGAGTCGACACAATTGAACTGAGAAACCAGAAAGTAGAAACAGACAAAGCCTGGGAAACCAGTTGGATTAGAAAAATAATCCTCGCGACACTTACCTACCTTACCATTGTCCTTTTCTTCATCGCTGCCGATCTTCCTAAACCTTTTTTAAATTCAATCATTCCAACAATCGGTTTTCTTCTCTCTACTCTCTCTCTACCTTTCTTCAAGAAACTCTGGATCAAATATAATCGGTAATCCGCTGATGTACTTCTTCATGAATCAGCCACAATACTAGAATAATTGCATCGATATCGGCGGCATGTGCCTCAAAACCCCATTGCGGGCAGAACGCGCTTGCCCATTGCAGTGGCCAGAAGAATGTTTTATATCCTCCATAGAGGCAGTCTAAGATTAAATGCATGAACCAACCACTACCGATTACATAGAATATTTTTGCCCATTTCACCTTTTTCTGCAGCTGTAACACCATGGCGATTCCTAAGAACAGCAGGACGAAGAAAATACTGTGGGTGAAGACGCCATGCAGTGATTCAGTAGAGTTGCTGAAGAGATGATAGATCCAGGTTAGTGGAATATCGAGATCTGGCGCTAAACCGGCAATTCCCCCAATTACTAATAAATAGCGGGGAAAATTCTTTTTACCAAAGATATAATGCCTGAAGAGATCGAGAATAACAATGGCAACAATGACGTGTGTAACAGAATTTGCCATAGCAAAAATGAATCTTACAATGTTAATAAATGTTTTGTGCTGGCTCTTTTACCATCATTTTCTTCTCCTTCGTATCAAAATAACATCCTCGCAAGTCTTCTTCTTCCGAGACTAAGGGAAATTTCTGTTCTTTAATATAATCCCCGACGATTTCCACTAACGATTTTCCTTTGCGATATTCCTCTTTGCCTCTCTGATAAATCTCATGAATTGCATCGTAAGGAATCGCCGGATGTTCTTCTTGAAGACGATGATGATCTCCCAGGATCTCCAGGCTAGAAGTTCCATATTGTTGTTCGTAAGCCATCTTCGCACATAGAAAGCCAAACGCCACATCTGCTAGAGCATGCTGTTTAGTATAGAGAACTGAAGAGGCCATGTTTTCCAGTGTTTTTTTAACTTCTGTCTGTCGATCAAACGGAATAAAACTGTCTTTTAGATTATACATCAAAGAAGAAAAAGTCACATGCATACTTGGACAGCAATTAACCGGCAAATCAATCCACTGCACGAGATGCAGTCCCCACTGTTGATGCACCGTAAACCGCGGCATGATTGTTTGATATGATCGATACACCTCTTGGGCCATGTCGTTCGCTGTCAGAAAGCAATTAATCATCTGCTGTAATTCTTTGCGTGGGTGATATTGAATTCCTTCTTTTATAATGACCATTAGTAATGGCAAAAGTTCATTATAATTCACACTCTCTTGTGGTCGGAAAGGAATTCGTTGATCTTCCTCACTGTAGATAAAATGGGGTGTCATTCCTTCTCCTTTTTTCTGGGTGGAGAAATAGGATTGTTGGCACCGCCAAATGACTTCCGCCACATCTGCCGATTTCAACGGATGGCGAATCCCCAAAGCTATTGCCTCTTTCAGAACAACAGTAAGATCTTTCCCAAAATCGAGGGCTTCTTTAAAGAATGATGTTGGTGGCGGTATCATGTCCTGCAGTAGTGAGTAGAAGTGAAAAGAAGTTAAAAAGATTGTTTACAGAAGATAACCGCTAAAAGATAATAGTTATTAAATAGATGAGAATAAATCACTCATTATGTCCGAATATCATGTCATCTATAGTATCGATCACGGTGTTTCTACAGGTTTTGGATTAAAGAGCAACGAGAAAACGACTGAGAGAAGAACCATTGATACTTCTAGTGGTCTTAGCGCATTAAGAAAATCATTAATCCAAGCAGAAAGATTAGCACAATCTTATCTAACTAATACTGATGGCGAAGTTTCTGTTGGTTTTAAGATTGTTCAAGGTGATTCTCTGTTAGATCTTCGTTCTTTAGTTGAAGATGAACTTAAAAAGTCTCTTCCTAATCTGGATGGTGGGATTCAACGTGAACTCGACACGATGTTTCCTACACCTGACTATTGTCAAGTGAAAGATACTCTTTTTGATCGAATTAAGGGCGATAGAATCTAATCTCTTCTTCTTTTGAATAAAAATCTGCCAAAGATTTATAAATAACTTCCCGTTTTCACAAATCATAGCCAACATCCTTCTTTACGAAGATGGATATCGCTGCGTGAGGCAAAAGAAATCGCAGTCTTCGAAGTGGTACTTCTCAGACTACAATTTTTTAGCATGAAATAAAGTCGTTGCTTTATTTCACACAAAAAATAACGCGGACAAGAAGTTCTATATTCTTGTTTGGTATAACTTGGAGTTGAATACTATGACTGAACAACAAGAAAATTTATTGATTGATTCAAATGAATATCTCAAAAGTGGGATTCACATTGGGACAAAGTTTAAAACCAAATATATGGCTAATTTTATTTACAAGACTAGACCTGACGGTTTAAGTGTTCTAAACTTAAAGAGAATTGATGAGCGCATTGCCCTTGCCGCTAATTTTCTCGCTCAATACGAAGCAAAAGATATTTTAATCGTCTCTCGTCGAGAAAATGGCTGGAAAGCGTTGCGTCAAGTAGCCAAATTAACGGGTATAAATGTCATTAGCGGTCGTTACCCTCCGGGAATTTTAACGAACACGAACTTGGATACGTTCATGGAGCCGAAAGTAATCGTCGTCTGTGATCCTTGGCCGGATCGCAACGCTGTCGCTGATGCCGCCAAAGTAGGTATTCCAATTATCGCTTTATGTGATACCAATAACCAATCCAATAACATTGACTTAGTTGTTCCCTGTAATAACAAGGGCAAGAAATCCGTAGGTCTAGTCTTCTTTCTCGCCGTGCGAGAATATATGCGCAAGCGTGGATTATTACGCACGGACGAAGAACTTCCTGTGAAGTTGGATGACTTTGTGGAGGAGTAAAATCCTCTTTTTTTGTTTTTAATTTTTATTTTCTTCCATTTCTTTTCCCTTTCTTCCACAATCTTTAAATAACATTTTTGTAGTTCTACGATTTCAATGAAAAAAATCGTCGTTATCGGTGGCGGCACAGGCAACTTTGTTGTTCTCAGCGGTTTAAAAAATTATAACGTTGAATTGAGTGCGATTGTCTCGATGGCCGATGATGGCGGCAGCACAGGAGTGTTACGAGATGAACTGGGTGTCCTTCCGCCCGGAGACGTACGTCAGTGTTTAGTTGCCCTTTCTGATTCTAGCCGCTTAATGCGTAGTTTAATGAATTATCGTTTCGAAAATGGGGGATTAGGTGGTCACAGTTTTGGTAATCTTCTCCTCTCAGCATTGGAAAAAGTCACGGGAAGTTTTGAAAAAGCCGTTGATGAAGCTGGCCGTATTTTATCGATCAAAGGTAAAGTTATTCCCGTCACGACGCATCAAGTTCGTCTGAAGATGGTCTTAAACAATCAAAAGATATTGGAAGGGGAAAAAGAGATTCATCTTTCTGAAGAGATTCATCACGGATATAAGAGTATTTTTCTCGAACCATTTCCAGAAGTTAATAAACGAGCAATTGATGAAATTATGAATGCTGATGTTGTCATTCTTGGTCCTGGGGGGTTATACACTTCTCTGATCCCCAATCTGTTAGTGGAAGGCGTGAGTAGAGCTTTAAGAGATACACAAGCCAAGAAGATTTATGTTGCTAATTTGATCAACAAACGAGGACAAACTCCTTCGTTCAAAGTGAATGACTATCTGCGAGAAATTCAAAGGTATATTGGTAAAGATGTCTTCGATTATTTAATTGTGAATAGCGGCAAACCACCCAAGGAATTAATTAAAGCCTATGAAAAAGAAGGAGAATTAGTTGAAAATGATCTCGATGATGCGCGTGTCGTTTCAGTTGATTTGTTGGGTAATAATTTGAAAGAAATCCAAAAAGGTGATACTTTATCGCGAAACCTCATCCGTCATGATCCGCAAAAATTAGCCCAGGAGCTGATGAAGATTGTTACTGCTCTTTGATTTAGATGATACATTGTACAGCCGCTCCGAACAGCTCTCGGACAACTACACTGAGGGAGATCTTGCCCACATCACTTTATTTCCCGGTGCTGCCAACCTCTTAAAAAAAAATCTCTTAAATCAGAGGCAGATGACTAAAGTTCTGGTTACAAAAGGCGAGGATTATCTCCAGCAGCAGAAAATAAAAAATCTTGGTATCAAGTCTCACTTTCAAAAAATCTTAATTTGTCCGCGCGATGAAGATAAGAAGCAATGTTTCAGAGAAGCAATGAAAGAATTTCCTGACAAAGATGTCTGGGTCATCGGCAATCGCTTGGATTCGGAAATTCGCTATGGCAATGAACTTGGTCTAAAAACCATTTATCTTCGCCATGGGAAGTATGGTTCTCTTCAACCAAAAGATGTCTATGAAGTTCCTGATTATGAAGTCGAACGATTTGGAGATATTGTACGCATTCTTCAAGAGGTACCATCATGAAAGTAGTTATCTTAGCAGCAGGAAAAGGCGTAAGGATGTTACCTTTAACGGAAAGTGTTCCTAAAGTGTTAATTGAAATCGGTGGTCGTTCCTTTATCTGGTATGTCATCCAGCGTTTAAAATCTGCTGGATTTCAGGATCTAATCATCGTTGGTGGTTATAAGATTGAGAAGTTAAAAGAGTTTGTCATTAATAATGATGTCCCTGCCATCGTTGTTGAACAAAAAGAACAGAAAGGCACAGCTCATGCTCTTATGCAGGCAAAGAGATTCTGCGGTGGAGAACAATTTCTCGTCGTTAATGGTGATAGTTTATTTTCCGTTGACGATCTTAAAGAATTGGCTAAAACTCATTTTACGAGCTGCATTGTTGGAAAAGAAGTGGAGACTCCCGAGAAGTATGGTATCCTCTTGACGCAAGGAAATAAATTATCAAAGATTATTGAGAAGCCTAAACAGTTTGTTGGTAATCTCGCCAATGTTGGATTATACAAGTTCACTCCGGAAATCTGGACTGCCCTTGATAAGATCGGTCTCTCTCCGCGTGGAGAATATGAATTAACGGATGCCGTGACACGTTTAGCGATGCACGGCAACGTCCTGGTTTTGAAATTAAAAGATTATTGGCTTGACTTTGGCAGTGTAGAAGATGTAAAGAAAGTAGGTGAGTTCCTCAAAACTCAAAACATTTAAATAGATTCTTTTCTTTCTTTATCCTATGAAAAAGAGGTCAAGACGAGTAGTTAAAACAGAATCTGATCGAGAACCAAAAACGGAACGCGGAAAGACTCTTCTCGTGATGCTTGCACTCGTTGTTATCCTTCTGTTTGTTGTCGTACTCTTTCTTAATACTCCGACTGGGCAAGCTTTTCTTACAAAGTATTTTGTGGTGAGACCTTAGCGAAGATGAAAATTCTAGGTCAAATCCCCGAGGATGAGTTCGTCTCTGTTTTTCTTCAGTCCGAGATTAATTCTAGACGATTCGGAAAGCGAATAGCTAAAGCGTTAAAAAATAAACCCAAGAGAATTATTACTGCTCCTCATTTGAGAAATAAACACGAAAATCAATTACGGCGAAAGATCTTAGGGGAAGTAAGGGGATTTGGCAGAAATAAAGATTTATTCGAGAATTTCCCCTCCAATACCAGGTGGTATAGGGCAACACTTTCTCAACAAGAGTTGAAGAGAGTTAAATATATTAATTACGATTATTGGAATGACTTATCTAATCACAGTCGCTTACCAATTAAAGCGGCAAAGAATATTCATGCAGATGTAAAAATATTTGGTGTCAGTAACAATATATTTCGAGATATTTTCTCTGAGATTAAAAAGGGGAAGACATTTCCTCCCATTATTCTTGTTGCTAAGAATAAGAGGTCACGTCTAGTTATTTTGGAAGGGCATGCCCGCATGACTGCTTACTTTTTAGATTCACATCATCTCCCAAGAGAAATGGAGGTTATTGTTGGGTTTTCCAATAAAATGGATGCGTGGGATCTCTACTAATACACTTCTCTTACATTCCTACCGCAACCTTTATCTAAAAACTTCTTCTTTTCACCAATAATGACAATCAGCGACATCTACGAACCAGCAGAAGACTCCTTCCTCTTACAAAAATGTGTTCGCCAAGAGGCCTTTGGACGAGTTCTTGATGTTGGTACGGGTTCGGGGATTCAAGCTCTGACGGCCGTAGTCAATCCAGCAGTACGAGAAATCGTTGCCGTTGATATTAATCCTGATGCGGTTGCCGCTTTGCAACAACAGATTCAACAACAGCGCTTGCGCAAGATCAAAGTTGTGCAGAGCGATTTGTTTGAGCAGGTTGATGGTCAATTTAATGTAATCGTCTTCAACCCCCCTTACTTGCCTCAGGACGAGGGTATAGAAGACAAAGCTCTCTACGGCGGGAAGAATGGCTGGGAAATCGCCGAACGTTTTTTTCATCAAGCTTCACGTTTTCTCTTGCCGGAAGGAAAAATTCTCTTTCTTTTTTCATCGCTCACAAATAAAGAAAAGATTGAGCAAATTATTCGCCATCATTTATTCTCATTCCAAGAGATCGCTTCAGAGAAAGTTGCCTTTGAAACACTCTATGTTTATCAGATCCAAAGATCTCCCGTACTGCGTGAAATCGAGGGCAAAGGTGTAGAAGAGATTCACTATTATACTGCCGGTAAGCGTGGACTTATTTATCGTGGGAAAGTTGATACTAATCAGTTTGTCAAGAAATTTATCCCTCTCACTAAAAAATATGTTGATGTTGTCATTAAAATAAAGAAAGGAGAAAGTACTGCCCAAGGAACAATTGAAAAAGAAGCACAATGGCTGGAACAACTGAATAAGCTGAGAATTGGTCCTCGTCTCTTTTTTGCATCAAATACATTTGTCGTTTTGGAATTTATTGCCGGCGAGAATTTACCAGAGTGGCTCGAACATCACTCGCGTGAGGAATGTCGTAGCGTTTTGCGCCAAGTGCTATATCAATGTTTTACGTTAGATCGAGAGAAAATCACCAAAGAAGAAATGCATCATCCCTATAAACATATCATTGTGACTCCTCTCGAAGGGCCAGTGATGATTGACTTTGAACGCTGTCACAAAACGGAGAAGCCGCAGAATGTCACCCAGTTTTTGGAATATATCTCTCGATTGAAGCCCGTGCTAGAAAAGAATGGACTAACCATTGATGTAGATCAATTACGTGCGGCGGCAAAAGACTATAAAGAAAAATATACTAAAGAAATGTTTGATAAAATTGTTGGTTCATTCTAAAATCAAAAGAGAAGTTTGAAAAATAGTAATTTTGGTGAATAAAACTATTGGTTCTTGCCAAAATTACGTCTATTTCAAATTCTCTTTAGAACTTTGCATATAAAAAATCTAATTTTGCAAAGTTCTCAAAACAGAAATCTCCATCCACAACAATTAAAAACAAAGACAAAACTGGCGTAGTTATGCCCACCCTTTCCCTTTGCATGATCGTCAAGAATGAGGAGAAATTTGTAGAGCAATGTCTCCAGTCCGTACAAAAATTAGTCGACGAAATTGTCATCGTTGATACTGGCAGCACCGATAAAACAAAAGAAATTGCCGCAAAATTTACTCGAAAAATCTATGATTTTGTCTGGTGCGACGATTTTGCTGCCGCCCGAAATGTCAGCCTCGCTCACGCCACTGGTGATTGGATTCTCATTCTCGATGCTGATGAAGTCGTGGCAGAACAAGATTATTTGATGATCAGAACGTTAATTGCCAATACCCCCTCCGAAGTCAGCGCTTTTCTCGTAACACAACGAAATTACTTTAATTCAAAAGAAGATCTCCGGCTTGGTTCAGTGAAAGATATGAATATTACTGCTGGTGGCGCTGAACTTGATTTTATTTCTGCCGAGAATGACTCTTATACAGAGAGCAGAGGAAAATCCTGCTGGTTGCCTTCTCTTATCGTCCGCCTCTTTCGAAGAGAGGAAGGCGTTGCCTTCACCGGAAGAGTTCACGAGGATGTATCTCGCTCATTACATGGAAAAATAATCTTGTCTACTATTCCCATTCATCATTACGGGAAGTGTGATCTTAATAGTTGGAAGAAGAAGAATGAACTCTATACTCGATTGGGTGAACATAAAGCGGAGGAACAGGTTGATTATTATGCTTGTTTTGAACTGGGAAGGCAATATCTTTCTTGTCAAGATGGAAAACCTCAATTAGGGAAAGCAAAAGAAATGTTGGAGAGGTCTATTCTATTGAAGAGTGATTTCTGGCTGAGTTGGTTTAATCTTGGTAGCGTTCACTTACTTCAAGACGATTTGAATTCAGCGCGAATTTGTTTAGAGAAAGCGTTAGAGTATAATTCTCAGTCCCCTCAGATTTATCTTAATCTGGGGGTGGTTTATATTAAACTAAAGCAGTACGAGGAAGCCGTAAGTGTTTTAATCCAAGGTATTAATAATAATCCTACTCGTGCGGATCTCTATAAAAATCTCGGACTATGTTATCTAGAAATGGGTAATCAGACTGAAGCGGTTCCGATTTTAAAGAGAGCAGTAGAATTAAATCCGGAGTATGGAAAGCAGTTTAGGTTTAGTTAAATTCTTCATATAGACGGATTCAATTCCTTTGCCTTCCCTAAAAAGAATTCCGCTTTCTTTTTCTCTCCCACTTCTTCAAATAGCAAACTCAAATTAACATAACTATCCGAATTCTTCGGACTCAAGACCGTTGCTTCTCGAAAATAGTTTACTGCCCGTTGATATTCTTTTTTTCGCGCAAAGAGAACACCGAGATTATTGTAGATGTCCGCGGATGGTTCAACTTTAAGTGCTCTCAATAATAGTTCTTCTGCTTCTGAGCTATTATTTTTCAATAAGCATAAGCATGCCAATCTGGATAAAGCAGGGGCATACTGTGGATTATGTTCGATTGATTTCTGTAAAGCACTTTCTGCTCCTTTAAGATCATCTTTATCCAGAAGCGTTACAGCTAGTTGGAAGTAAGTAAAATATGTTTCTTTCGTTCCTTGTTCGAGATCTTTTCGAAGAAGAGTGATATTTCTTTCCGCTTTACCGTATTTTTCCCGGTTGAGAATACCATAGTGATGAATTGGGATAGGAAGTTCACCAACTTTTCCTATTTTCTCGATATTTTTATCCACAACCTCATGGCAAAATCCTTCAAAGCGTATTCTCCTATCGTTTTTAAAGAAGCGGATAATTGGATTTGGCGACCAACCTGGAGCAATTGCACTTTCCTCATATTTATCCCCTTGAGACGAAACCCAATCAATATACCCTCCTTTATTTGCTGTATAATTCCGTTGAATAAGATAAAACCCGATATATTCTTGTTGTTCGGTCAGTTGGCGTATCTTTTCTAAGTCTCTTGGTGCAATCCGTTCATCGGGATCGAGAACGAGAATCCACTCTTTTGTTGCTTGCTCTAACGAGAAATTACGCGCGTCGGCCAGTCCCTTCTCCGTTAAATCAAAAGAGAAAACTCTGCAACCAAATGAAGTAGCGATGGTTATGGTCTTATCAGTTGAACCAGTATCGACAAGAATAATTTCATCTACGAAGTGCTGGATATACTCTAAAAAAGAAAAGAGATTCTCTTCTTCATTCTTGACAATTAAACATAAGCTGATTGTTACCATGATCTAGCCTCATCTCAAACCCTCTTTTTTCTGATCATAAAATTCGTTCTTCCCCTCACAAAAAATCCCCTGCTTTAACTCTACCGGTCTCCATGTATCTATCACCAGTTCTGCTCCCAGCCAATCCGCTAATTCTTGTGGATTTCCAATCGTTGCTGATAGTCCAATCAACTGTGGTTTGATCCTCGTTTTAAGCAACGTCAGAATAATCTCCAGTGTCGGTCCGCGGGAAGTATCGTTCAAGAGATGAATTTCATCAATAACCACTACTTTGACTTCTGCCAACCAAGATAATCGGTGGCGAAGCAAAGAATCTAATTTCTCTGTAGTTAAGATTAAAATATCGCTTTTTGCTAATTGGGGTGAATCCGAGTCTAAATCTCCGGTGGATAGAATGACTTTAAACTCCGTATTTTCCAACAGTCGTTTATATTCTTTGAGCTTATCATTACCCAATGCTTTTAATGGGACAAGATAGATTGCCTTTCCCTTTCCTAACCAGGTACTCATCGCCATCGTCGCAACTAGTGTTTTTCCCGAAGCAGTTGGCGCGCAGGCGAGCAGCGATTTCCCATTTAAAAGCCCAGCTTGGAGGCACTTTTCTTGAATCGGTGTAAACGAAGGAAGATGGATGTAGCGCAGCTTAAAAAAATCCCCAAGATTGATATTCTGGGGCGTATTGTGTTCCATTGTCTCTTGCTAAATGGTAAGATTTATTAGGTTTTTGGATTAATTCCTACTCCTTACCTGAAATTACCCCCGTATCGACGCTATACCTGTTAATGAAGAAGAGAGAAACAGAACTATGTTTCACAAATAGTTATTTTGTTACATAAAAATGATGAAGCCACAAAAAGCTAAAATTTCAGCTTTATGGCTGATAATGGGGTCATCATCATTTTTTTGCCAAAAGTCGTTACGAAAGGTTTATAAATCGTTTTTTGGTAACATAACACAGCTCTCTAAGATTAACGTCTATTTTTCCTCGGAAAATGGGCGGGTCTTCGTCTGTGAAATCGAAAAGGTCTACTTTTCAGGTATGCCCTTCGGAATTTTCATGGACGATCTCAAAAAGAGCGTTTGTATATTCCGTAAATTCGGAGGTGTGTTAAAATGAAAGTAAAAAAAATGGTGAAACGCCTGTTCGCAGTAGGGACCGGTGTAGCTATGCTTGGTGCAACCGCAATGGGTGCTCTCGCAGCTGATTTGAAAGACTACCCTAGTATGTTTGTATCTGATGGGAAATTCAACGGTCTTTTGGTTGTTGGTGAAAAAGCAAGTCCTATCGACAACTTAGCAATGACCGACATCGCAGCTAATATGAAGTATCATAAAGGCACTGGTGCGACAACGACTACGTCTGTTTCCGGTGATGCCTGGAAAGTAGGAACAAGTTCTCAGAAATTGGAAATGGCGCAGAACGCTGTTAGTCAAAGTGGTATTAGTGGTGAGCGATTCAGTGATATTCAGACGTTTATCGGGAAAGATGAACTGGCGGGATTGGCTGATGGCACCTATTCCACGGGTCAGGGAACATATGATTTCCAACAATATCTCTACCTTGATACCCAAACTGGGGCGGGAAGTAATAACGAAGTTGTTCTCTACGGCGTAGATAGTAACACCGATAAGACTGCGGATTACGTTTACTTTAAGAGTGGAAGAAACATTGGTCAATATAAATTAGAGTTCTCTTCAAATGCCCAAAGTGCTATTCAAGATACGGCGGGATCAACTTGTACTTCTGGTACGGTATTGAAAGATTACGAAAATACCAAACTGAAGATGATGGGAAAAGATTATACTATCGTCTTGGCACGACGACCAGCATCGAAGCAACAGAACAGTATTAAGTTAACGATGATGGGCGGTTCTGCCGGTGGCGCATTGTTAGAAGGTGAATCAACCACCGTTAGTGCAGCCGGTAAATCGTACGATGTTGCGTTGACCTATGTTGACACGACCTACGCTAAGTTTACAATCAACGGACAAGCGACAGGCAAAATGCAGAAAGGAGACACGTTTAAGTTGGCAGATGGTAATGAAGTTGGTGTTTCTGAAGTCTTATACCAAAGCTATGCTGGTGGTATCCACAGTGCTGACTTCTTTGTTGGCGCGACGAAAGTTATCTTGCAGGATAACAACATCGCCGATACTAACTCCTCCAATGCTTTGGTTATTGGATCTGATTCGATCTCAGGAGCCAATCTCATCATTGAGGGAACGGATGATAACACGACATTCTCATTATCGAGAATTACCGTAAACATGACCGCAGATAGTGATTATTATATCCCTGCTAACGGTAAACTGAGTGATGTTATTGTTGGAAATAACGATCGTAAAGAATTACTCTTTACCGGTAATTGGGACATCCAATACAACGGTCTTTCCGATGAGAAAACGCACGCCGTCAAGCTTGCAGCTGGCAGTGACACCAAATATCGTTTGCACTGGTGGGACGGAGATAACAATCCCGTTGATATGCCTTTAGCCTATGCTAACGCCGCAACGACGCTTCAGGTATCTGACGATGGTTCAAAAATGATTACTCTTGCTGAAAACAATACGATCAGTAAGAATGATTACTTTGTTATTACAGGAGGGGTATCAACCTCTGGTTCGGCTAAGTCGTACTTGTTGCAGTATAAAGGTTCGGATAAGTCTTCGGCCTCAAGTCCTAAGATCCGCTTTAAGAATGTTGGAAGTGGAGAGAACCTTGAATATGCGGTTTCTGGAACTATTCCAGAAGCGACGATCAAGTTGGGTGGGTACTCGTTTAAGGTCATCAACAACACTGCTGATGGATCAGACGACTTTGGAATTCAAGTTGACCTTAATGCAGATACGACCCTTGATTGGGGACTACAGCAGGGTATGATGAACTTTACGAACACGGTTGGTATCGTTGACTACTACGGTCTGAACATTAGCATTTCTGGAGCAGACGCTGGGAATGCTGACAATCTCTCGAGAGGGGCATCGTTGAAATCGTTAAACGTATCGTTTACAACCGATAATGCCAACGACTATGATAACAAAGCTCCCGTGGCGTTGAGTTTTAACCTCTCGGCTGCTTCGACGAAAGTGACTGTTGGTGCGTTCACCACAAACAGTACGTCTAACCCTCTGCTAACCCCAGCTGGTACGTCGAACATTGCCTATGGGTACACAACAATGGGTGGTAAGATGACATACACCACGCCGTCGAACTCGCCGCAAGAGTTTACCTACGAATACCCTGAGCACCAAAGACTACCTCAAGTCTATTACACGACGGGAGCAGTCTCATCGAGTAGCTCAGCAAAAGGCGACTTAATGGCTGTTGAAGTTGGTGTTGCTACCAAGTTAGACAGTGAAGTAGCTGATGCGTGGGCGCAAAACTTGATTGTTGTTGGTGGACCTTGTGTTAACGCTGTTGCCGCAGAATTAATGGGCAACCCAGCCAGTTGTGCAGAAGGCTTCACCCCTGGTAAAGCAGTTGTTAAACTATTCGAGAAGAATGGTAAAGTAGCAATGCTTGTCGCAGGATACAGCGGTGCCGATACAAGACTCGCTGGTAAAGTTGTTGCACAACAACCTGAGAAGTTGATGGGATCTGAAGTAGAAATTGAAGGAACATCCCTCAGCGACGTCAAAGTTGGTGCTCCAACAGTTGTTACCAAGTCAACTGCCACAGCTGCTCCAGCAACTAAATAAGCCTAACGGCTTTATTTTTTCTTTTTTTTTCTTTTTTTAAATTTTTCTTAGAAACTACCTTTATTCTTAATTATAATCTTTACTCTGTTCTATTAATTTCTTAAGTTGAATAATCATTGATTTGATCATTTCTTCTCGTGGAGAATTACATCCTAGTGCTTTTTGATACATTTCTAAAGACACAGCATAATTCAACAATTTATAATGATAAAATCCTATTGCTAGAAACACGCGTTCATCATCAACAATTTTTAGTAATGGTTCCAAGATTTTAATTGCCTCCTCATAACGTCCCAGATCACGCAGGCGATAACTCGTCGTCAGACGATATTCGATGCTTTGTGGTTCAAGTTTAACAGCATTCTGCGCAAATTCTAATGCTTTCTGTTGATCTTTGGCGTAGGCGTAATAGTACAGAGACACATCGTGATAATTTTTGGCATAGTTTGGATATTTTTCAATTCCTTGTAATGATAACTGCGCGTAGTATTGCTGTTTATCGTGGACTTTACGGTCTCCTTTCAACTCGTGGAAGTGAAGGAATGGTGCTGGCAACCAACCTATTTTAAGATTATGGTGTTTAAGGGAAGGTTCTACCGTCTCATGAACAAAAAAATCGTATTTTATCTCTTTTTTATTTTGAAATAATCTAATAATATCCCCAACAGTATATCCCTCAAAAGAATGACCTTTTATTTCAATCCTATTGGAAATAAAAGTTGGGTCTTTAGTATAGATCTTCGTAAACGTAACCTGTGGCAAAAAATAAGCGCAATACTCTCCACTGGCGATTGCCGTTCTCATCTTTTCTTTACTCTCCTGTGGAAGAACTTCATCTCCATCAAGAACAAGAATCCAGTCTCCTGTTGCATTTTTTAATGATTCATTTCTGGCCGCCGAAAAATCATCAATCCATCTAAACTCATAAATCTTATCTGTAAATCGACGAGCGATTTCTATCGTCTTATCCGTAGATCCCGTGTCCACAATTATAATCTCATCGACTAGCCCTTTCACTGATAGGAGGCAGTCTTCAATTAACGCCGCCTCATTTTTTGTGATCATACAGAGTGAAATTGTGGGCATAATTTGATTTTACGGAACAATATTTATAATCTTTGCGGCTTAGAATTTCTGATTCTTCATTAAACTCGTTCACTCATTACTCCACTCTGACCAGAGGCGTACGCTCTCATCTTTTCGATATACTCTTGAATGTTTATTTCTCGAGAAATATGTTTTATTGTAAATTGATCGTTTAATTGAAGTGAATATGTCTTAAAGATTTTGTCAGAGATTTTTTCTTTACGGAGGATCATTGTGATCGCGGCGTAGGTAATTATTTTCTGACCCCATTGGACACGATCTTGGTAAAATAAATAATCATATTTTGCTTTTCGAATAGCATTAATTATCCCCGCACCGACGAGAGCAATAATCATCAAGAGGGCAATGAGATTAGCCGTAGTTTCTTGGCTCGTCGTAAGATTTAACAGCGAGAGATTGAGAAGAACTCCCAGGTAGAAGATAATTCCCAATAAAGTGAGGATAATCGTTCTCGGAATAATTGCCCTTCCCTTCTGTTGGGGAAGAACATAGAGTGGTGGAGTAGAGCTAAAAACCATGTTCTGATCAAAGATGTAGCTTATACTATTAAAATATATTGTAAAATATATGGGCCCGCCCAGACTTTCGGAATCTCCATAATAGGTTTGGGAGATCTGTTCGAACTGGGGACCTATTCGACTTTGAAACAATTCTGTTTCGTCAACGAATCGTCATCTGCAGCGCAAGTACAATTAGAGAGATTGTTTTTTGCGTAGCCGCTAGACCACGAGCCCAATATCATGATAAGATAAGCATTCATTTATAAATTTTCTTTGTTTTTATTGTCAAATGGGCTACTTGTCTCCCGAAGATGTTTTTCTCTCTGGTTTACTAGAATTACAATACGGTGTAGCAGATATTCCCACACTCACAAAACTGTCCTCTTCAATTCCCTGGGCCAAGGGCTGGCCCGATAATAATCCTGCTTTCTGGAACGCCGAAGCATTCATGTGGTCTAAGAAAATTGACAAAACAGTAAGAAAACTCATCGAAAAGGAACTTGCTTTTCTTTCAAATGGGAGAAATCTTGATCTTGGTTGTGGGGCATATAGTTATCTACCTTCTGTAGGATTTGATTTTTCGGAGAAAATGTTGCAATTCAATGACCATTGCACGGAGAAAGTAATTGGCAATCTTGAGGGGAAGTTACCATTCAACGATACCTCCTTTGATTCTATAACCGCCGTATTTCTTTTCAATTACATTCGAAACTATCAACCTCTTTTTTTAGAAATTAAAAGAATTCTCCGTAACGAGGGACAGTTTGTGATGATTTTATCTTCTACTCCCATCAATGAATGGCAGAAACAGAAAGAAATAAATTCATTTACTCCACAACATTGGGTTTCATTACTAGAATTAGTTGGATTTAAAGTTGATTTCACAGAAAAAGAAAAACTATTTTTCTTCTATTGTCGGAAGAAGAGTTGATCACTCCTCAATAATCCTATAAGAATTTTCTCAACTCTTTCTCAAATTTTTTAATAGAGTCCTCATTCCTCTTTCGAAAACCATCTGGAACAATGTAGCTTAGACTGCAATAATCAAACACAGGGTTAACAACAAAACGCAGAGAATCAAAAATATCTTTAGGAGGTGGTCGTGATCCCGTTAACCAATATATTGTCGTTCCAACTATTCCAAGATTTTCGTGGACTCTTAGTTCAATACCACTAATTATGTTTTTAGGGAGAGGAGTTGTTGGTGTAATATCTTCTTCTTCAATTAAGCTGAAACTTTGCATTAAATAGTGATCTGGGAATGACCTTATCGCCGCTTCTTTCGCACTAGCCAGAACTTCAAAACCCATTACAATTCGATCAAACTTAACTCTCTCTGTTCAAACATACTCCCAGTCATGATCCCCCAAAAATTCTATTCTCGCAAGCGGATTAATCATCACTCAAAAATAATACTCACTCTTTTTAAATCTTCCTCCTATTTTTAACGCCCAACCCAGAGCAAAAGTTTATTAATCTTTAAAAACTTCAATAGAGAAATGGTGATAGTATGAATCGCAGTGAACTTCTCAAAAAATTTAAGTTTAAAGAAGAAGTAACAGAAACAATCAAAGGTCAATTTGGTTCGACGGGGTTTCCGGAACCGCTGCGCGCTTTTCGCCTGTTATGGGAAGTCTATGATTTAAGCTTAGAAGAACCGTATTTTTGGGTTCTTGATTTTATCAAAGATGTCATGCCCATTGTTGAAAAATTAGAAGATTCTTTTGCTGCCGCCGAAAATTCCGCATTTTTCGGTGTAACCCAACAGCGCCTCGGAGCACAGCAAGACCGCGTCTCACAATTTATGGCTACCGTTGGGAAAATGGTCAAAGAATTGTTTCAGATGGTGCGGGAGTTGCGAATTATTGATGAACGCTTGGAATACTATGGTCTCGTCGAGATAGAAGTAGAGAAACCAATTGAGCAACGAGCAAAAGGGGCTGACATTACACTCAAAGGAATGTTTGTCGACCTCGTGCAGGGCGGTGGAAAAAGTGCGGCCTCAGTCTATGGTATGGCCCGGGAGCTGGAATTTATTACTTTGCCCGATTTATTTTTTGATGCTCCACCATTTAGAGACAATGCCGAGTTAGAACGTCATGTTAATGCTTTAGCAAAAGATTTCAATGAAAATGTGATCCGAGTTTTAAAACGCCATCTCACCCAATATCTTGGCTGGCGCAAACAAACTTCTGCAGAGCATCGCAACCGACGAATATTCATGCTCCAATACTTATTACAACACTATGAAATTATTCGCATGTATATCACTTGGGTAAAACCCTACCTTAAGAATGTCTCAAAACTCTCAATGAAAGAAGGAAGAATGAGTTCACCAGAATTAGTCTCCGCCTTTGAAGGAAGTATGTTAGATCTAGAATTCCTTGCGCGAAAAAGAGATTCAGTTAAAAATTCCAAAGAAAAATATGGGGGAAATGGTTGTATCCTTGCTTCGTTTGTCTATCGTACTCGACCTGAGCTAAAAGTTGTCCAAGAAGGCTATCAGCGCGGTCCCGTGCACATCGGACGCGTTGAATTCACTCTCCGCGTCTATGCTTGGACAGATGAGCAAGTTGCTCAGTACAAGAAATTAAAAGACGAAGAGTTACTGCTTCTTCTCGGTGATGTTTCTAGTTCCGTACAGAGCGCGATGGAAGCTTTGGGTGATGCTTTAAAAAAATATGTTGATGAAGCACGCCACAATGCCGAAAGCAAAAAAGAAGGGAAAGAGAACGAGCAAAAAGCATCCTCCAAGAAATCTCAAAAATCATTCGCCCAAAAATTCTTTGGCGACTTTTACACTCCTAAACAGAATAAATTGTCTGACGATAGCGGGTTTACGGCAAAACAAATCGCTGCCTTTGAAAAAGCCGCGGAAGATATCGCCAACGACCGCAACCATGCTGGCTTCGCCCGCTTCATGGCTTGGACTACATTCAAGACATTTAAGAAGTCTCACCGCATGCCTCAGTGGTAGTTGTATCTTTTTGCTGGTAAATTATTTAAAGATCAGTCATTATTCTCTTCCTTATGACCTCCAAAGAGAAGATTGTTTTTCTGAACAAAGAGAAAATCGTAGCGAAAGATAATTTTTCCATCATTTCTCCAAAACATAAAACTGAAAAAAAGATCGAAGAAAAGAAAGAAGAAAAAGCAACGGAGAAAAAAGAACCTCAATCAATTAGTTCCAGTAATATTCCCCAGAATGCATCTCGTCTCCCTCTCGCCGAGATAGCCCAAGACGATTTAATCGGATTAAGTGAAGACGGTCAAGAAATTCTTAAGATGAGTAAAAGTTTGAAGAAAAAACCGGGAGAGGAAGAATCACTAGAAACCAAAAACCAGAAACCCCTCTCTGGTCGATCAAATCAATCCGCTTTAGAAGAGCAAGTATCCCGTGAAAGAATTGATTTAAGAGCTCCCAGCACTCCCGTTAATGCTGACTATGCCCAGCATCTTGCCCAAGAGCCAATGGTCAAGATCTATCACGAAATGACGTCATTATACGAATTAGCCGGTGAAAAAGGCTATCTTAATCCTGACGAACAGCGTCGTGTGCAGTATCTTGCCTCTGCCGTGGAGAAGAAGGTTCAAGATGTCGAAGAACATCGCTATACCATGACCGAAGAAGCGGCGGCAGTAGCCGGAATCACCCGTCAGATTGGTTCCAAGTTACAAAGTCTGTATAAAGGCAATAGCGCGGATTATCGACCAACGTATAGTTAAAGTATTTTTTCTTTCGTAGTAGTTACAACGCTTTAAATATTTGTATTCTTTTCATCTCTCATGATTCGGAAAATAACTATGGTAATCATGGTTTTTACTCTCTTATTTCTCCTCGGGAATCTCTCCTTAGGAAATCATCAGTTGGTCGGAAATGCGGTGACGACACTCTGTGAAGACAGTGATCTTAAAGAAACAAATGATCCGATTGCCGGCACAATCTTTTCCCGAGATGTCTATTCAACTATTAACTATGCTTTACGTGGAACAACAACGGGGTTGCATCCTCAGTTTAAAACGTTTGTAACGATGAAAGACACTTGTATCTCAGAGAAAAAAATTAAAGAATTTTATTGTGATCTGAAAGAGAACAAAATTGGTTCTGTTACGGAAGATTGTCCTTTAGATTCACGCTGTTATCAAGGAGCATGTGTTCCTCTCGTTTGTCAAGACAAAGATGGTTTTAATATCAAGAAAAAATCTGTGGTGAGCTATACTCTTGATTCCGGATCGCATCTCTTAACTGCTGAAGATTTCTGTGAATCGTCAATGAAAGTAGTGGAATATATTTGTCCCGAGACGACCGTAGATTGGTCAAATGGTGTTCAGAATGTCTATGATTATCCCCACGATTTACGTCGTGCAGTGCACCAGACTTGTCCATTAGAGATGGAATGTAAAGATGGGGCCTGCGTGAAGAAGTGAAGTGTTAATCTTCTCCTTTCTTCATTTCTTTCGCTACTCTCCAATAATTTCTAAGAACATTTAAATATTTGTTCTCGTTTTATTACCTATTATGGTCGGCGAACAATGTCGGGAAAGGGATTATCTTCCTCATTGGACAAGATTATTATAGTTATAACTATAAAGATTTAAAGTATGCTTCTTCTAACGAAAATCTTCAGGAGATATACGGTGGAATAAAAAGTATTAATGGAACGGGATTATTTGTCATTGGCGGTTTTGACCAAGTAGCTTCGTTGTTGTCTCATTCCGATTTAAATCTTGCTCATTTAGTTGATGTCAATCTTACTGCTGTTGAATACGCGCGATTACGCTTGGCGTTAACACAAATCTGCGATACCAGATTTGAATATGTTAGCAGACTTATTTCTCGAAGAGTAACTGGAGACTTTGAAGACATTTTGTCGTTAAAAAGATACATTGATTCTAAAGAATCAGCAAAAAGAATGTTAGAAATAATATTAGAAAGAGCGTTATATTTCACCGATGTATTTTGTAATGATGAGCAGACAAAGAGATTATTACATTCTAGTATACGCGCAGAGACGATAGAGGAGAGACTCGATTATTTGGCAAAATTTAACTTAGAATTTGAAAGAGCAGTAACTGATGGTGGTGATCTCGAATGTCGAAAAGACGAGTTTATGGAATATCTTCTTTTATACGAACAACACTTAAAAGAAAAAGAGAAATGCTTTGATCGTGAACTTGCAGAAGAAACAGCCACTTTACTCAAGAGTAATTTTGGAATAAGTGAGATGTTATTGAATAAGACTATATTAAGCCCTATGTTTAAATATCTTGTAAGTAAGGGGGATGATCATGATTCCCTCGCAGATAGAAGATTATGGTCTTTTCTTGAACTCAATAAAGATAATTGGCTTTCCTCTGATCTCTATTTTGAAAAAGTTAAGACTATGTACCAAAACGGAAGAATTAAATTTTCTCATTTAGATTTAGCTAACTCTACTTTCTCTCTGAATGTATTCGGTGATGTATCGTTAATCTATCTTTCTAATATCCATGAGTGGTTGAAAGTAGAGTTAAATCATCTTATCAGTAATTTACGTTTAAATGGATTAAAAACAGATGAAAATGCAATTATTATTTCTACTTCCACAAAAGAAGAGGGTAGAGGGAAAATAACGACTCGCAATCTTTAAATACCTTTAAACTATCCTTCTTCCATGGTCGAGTTTGGTTCTGGGTATTATATGCCGATGGATCGTAATTATGAGGAACAAGGCCACAGCCATCATCACAGCCCCGTTGCTGCCGCACAAAAAGCAACCAGTGATGTTGGTCTCAGTATGGGTGATTTTGGTTTCAGTTTCGGTCTCGGTCCTGTTCCTAACGTCCAAGCCATTGCTGCCAAAGTCCGTCCCGGTTCTAAAACCGTAGAACTCGTCTTTACTGGTGCGGGGAAGGGTTCTGGACAATCACAGACCCCGGAATATTATGGTCTCAAACAGCGTCAAGCGTTGCGTGAAATTACCAAAGCAAACCGTGTTGATTTCACTACTCACAGTACGGTTGGTATCGCCGGTTTAGCAGGGATGGATCAAGGCGGCAACTTTTCCAAAGCATCAAAGAATTTTTCGTTACAAGAAGTAAAGAGGGCGATTGAATTCGCCGCCGACGTTGGTCGTGGTGGTCCGATCGTTGTTCATACGGGAGAATTTACCAGACCAATTGTCGATGCTGATTGGAACCAGCATGAAAAAGATGAATACAAAGAGAAGTTTCGCATGTTTGAAGGTGAAGAAGAACGTTCTGCGTTTCGTGTCGTTGATAATCGTACTGGTAGTTTGCTTGTTGAAGCGCGGAAGAACTTAAATGTCGCCCGACCGGTTTGGTTACGGTACGATGACCAGACTGACGAATGGAAAAAACGTCAAGGTCAGGTTGAATATAAAGATGCTAACGGCAACGCTGTTAAGAAAGGCGATTACATCGATTACGAAGGGAGAAAAGTTGATATGGCAGATCGTGTTCCTCAGTTTGATCCTGAGAAAGGTGAATTTAAAACCGAGTTATACGATTGGGGTAAGATGAAGAATGAAGCGAAAGAAATGACACTGAGAGCGCAGAAAGAATTTGACGAGTGGGATAAAATGTCGGAGGCGCAGAAAGAAAAATCGATGTGGCGCGAACGCATCATTGCCGCGAAAGTACTGGGTGGAAAAAATGCCCTTGACGTCAAGCCAGAAGAGGCCTATGTCATTGCTACATTAGAAACAAACGCCGCTCACTCCAAAGGGTGGGCGCTACAATATGCAGAAGGGTTTCAAGAAGAAGTTAAGACTCTTAACAAACTCAACGAGGCCTTGAAATTATATGAACAAATCGAACAACTAGCGCCAGGTGAGGAGAGAGAAAGATTATTGCAAAAAGTTCCGGATCGTCATGGTTTACGTGGTTTAATTCCTGAAGAAGAGATGTATCCTTCTGAGATCATTAAAAAACAGATCAAAGCACTCCGTCTGCAGGTTGAAAAATCACAACAGGCATCAACTTCTCAGTTAGCGCAAGCAGAAGAAGCGATTGAACGTATTCGTCATGTGCAGAGCGCCGAAACCTACGCCCTGCAAGAAGCCTGTGATGCCTATGCTGATCTGGGCATTGCCGCGATGCGCCAATCCGATCGCTTAACTAAAGAAGGACGCCTAAATAAACCTCTCGCCATCGCTATGGAAAATCTCTTTCCAGAGCAATACGGATCGCATCCCGATGAATTAAAATTATTAGTTCTGCAAGGTCGTGAAGCAATGGTTCGAAAGTTAACCGAAAATAATCGCATGTCAAAAGAAGAAGCAGAGAAAAAAGCAGAGCAGCACATCACTTCCACCCTCGACACGGGCCATCTCAACATCTGGCGTAAATATTGGAAAGGTGACAGAGATAAATCCATCGAAGATAATGATAAAGATTTTAACAAATGGATCTTAGATAAAGTTAAGGACCTCGCCAAAGATAAAATTATTGGCCACGTTCATGTCGATGATAATTATGGTTATCACGACGATCATCTTGCCCCGGGAGAAGGCAACACGCCGATTCGTGATATGATTAAAATTTTGCGAGACAGTGGCTACAAAGGTGAACTGATTGTTGAACCAGGCGCAGATTTTGCCAACGATGTTTCGGGATTCCATTCTGTGATGAAAACATGGCGCCACTTTGATCTTCCTGTCTATGGTGGCGGCAGTGGTTTGTCTGCTCGTAAACGCAGTTGGAATGATGTCGGCTATGGTTTCTTCGGTCAGAATCAACCCCCCTACTTTGTCTTCGGCGCCTATTCTCCGTCGGAAGACTGGACACTGTGGAGTGGCGTGCCGTTGGAATAGATCTATTGGGTGTTGTTAGAACCGATCGAACCAATGTTTATCATTCAACCACCTTCTATCTTTTAGGTGTGCATCGATACAGCGAGAGATATGCCCTTTTACTATTTCTATACCATTAGCGACTACTATCTCTCCGAGATTCTTTCTAGTTTGTGTTCCCTCAAAATCGGTACAATCTGCTCTTGTTGTGATATAATAATACCCCTTTTCGTCAACTAACTTATTTCTATCTGGGTGAAATCCAATGGGTTGTACTGGACCATGTTCTGTGAATACGATGGGCATCTTATCATTTGCCATTAAATCAATATACTGTGCGGATCCAATTCTCATCGTTGGACAAGGGAATCGGTATCTAGTCTCATTGAAGAATTCTTGTATTCTATCGCTCTGTCTAATGGTCAGTAGATACTTAAATAACTCACTTCCAAAAATCTCTATGTTAGTCATTTTTCTTACCTATCTTCTAATTCATTGTGACAATATCTGCCCAGCAATTTCTGTTATTGATTATATTCAGTATATCTATTTTATTTCCCCCTTTAGGGGGAATAAGCAGAAACATTTTTATTAAAGACCGCGTATTTGAGTAAAATGATCAAAAATTTAGAGAAGCTTGGGTTAACCTCTGGAGAGGCACGGGTCTATCTTTCTTTGCTCAGAATTGGTGAATCAACCACCGGAAAAGTTATCACTGATTCTCAGATCACTGGATCAAAAGTATATGATATCTTGAATCGCCTCATTCAAAAAGGACTGGTTTCGTATGTTTACAAGAGAGATATAAAGTATTTCTCTGCAAATTCCGTAGTTAGTTTATTGTCTTATTTAAAGCAACGTCAGAAGGAGCTGATAGATGATATTAAAGACGCTGAGAATTTGATTCCATTACTTGAAAAGATGAGAGCTCCATCACAGAATATTATGGCTGCTAAAGTGTTTGAAGGGTATGGCGGTATTGAAACAGTTTTCTCATTGATTCTTGATGTTTGTCACCCCGGCGAGACCTATTATGCTTTCTCTCTCGGAGAGGAATTACATAATCCTAAATTTGTTGCTCTCTTATTAAATCATCATCGTCGACGCATTACTAAGAAAGTTTCGGTCAAAATTCTTGCACAAACTGGTACCGAGAAATTATTTGATAAAATTCATTCATTACACTTATTAAAGATTCGGTTTGTACCTCATCCAACACCATTAGGAGTATTTATCTTTGGCAATTTTGTCGCCACGTTTTCATTTGACGTTATCCCCCGTTGTTTTCTTATTGAGAGCACAGTTGTAGCCAAATCTTATAAAGATTTTTTCAGTAGTTTATGGAAAGAAGGAAAAAAAGTTAATTTTCTTTCTGCTAATATTCTGAATAAGATTTATAAAGAAAATCCTCTTTTTCTTAACTATGACATTAAACCATCTTATTGAAGGTTTTACCATGGGACGACGCTTCCTCGCCTTCGACAAAGAAAATGAACGAGCGATTACTAACGGAAAATTACCTTCTATCGAAGATCTTGAAACGTATTGGTTAAAGATAGATTCTCAACCCATTTCAGAAAAAGTTGGTTTTGTCGCGGGAATGGTAACCAAAGCACCAGTAGCATTTGCCGTTGGATTGTATGAGATGGTGCGTAACAATTATCTTTAAATGTTGTTAACATCTGATTTTTTCTGCACAAAATCTTTAAATAAGTCTCTTGCTTTAAAGAAAGAATAGTCCAACACAAAAATAAGCACGACCAGTACGTGGATACATTGTGTGATCGTTTATACTCTCAATACGATGTAGTTCTCCAGCATGTGCCGCTCTATTCTTCTCGCCGACGTTGCATTGCCGAAATCGATATCTTGGCCGTTGCCGGAAATTGTTATGATATCTATGAAGTCAAATGCAGCCATCGCTTGACTAAAGCACGTCGTCAACTAACTAAGATCAAAAAGATTCTTTCGCGTGATTCTGTTGTCAGAGATAGTTTCTTTTATTGCGGTGGCTCGAGATTGTTGGTAAAATTGTAACTCATGATTTCAACTTCTTTTAAACCCCTATTCTCCCTCATCACAATCCTTTTATACTGCCAATTCTTCATTTGACTATGAGTGAAATCATCGACCACAAGTGTGGCATTGTCTTAGCCTACACTCTTCACGATGCCTACAATATGATGGCTGAGCTGCAGCATCGAGGGAGAGAAGCAGCCGGAATTGCTGCCATTGGTCCGGACCGCATTGATGTTTTAAAATGGATTGGTCGCGTTCGCGATTTTGATCGCGGTGATCTCCATCGTATCTTTCCCGGGAAAAAGTATCATGCTTTTATGGGTCATGTTCGCTATGCCACAAAAGGCAGGAAAACACCTGAGGAAATTCTCATTGATGCTCATCCCCATGTTATCGGCGGCACGGTGATAAATCATGGAACTCATCAATTAATTTTAAATTGTGATGCAGCAATGGTTCATAACGGGCAAGTTGACGTTTCTCGATTAGAACAAATTGTTCAAGAAAAATTACGTACCGGCTGTGATACAGAAGCACTCCTTCAGTATTATGCTGAAGTTGGTGAAAGAGAATTAGTACGTACTGTTCCAGGTTCATATACTATTATCATTGCCGATCAGAGAAAACGTGATGTTATGGTCATTCGCGATCCTTCTGGTAATCGTCCTGGCTTCCTCGGTCGAAAAGGTGAGAAACATTGTGCCGCTTCTGAAAGTATCGCTATCTTCAAAAATGGCGGGACCTCTCTCTGTGATCTTACTCCAGGAACAATTTATTATTTTGATCCTAATGGTTCTGTAGATAAAAAAACCATTTTTCCGTCCATAAATCTAACTCAACGACGAGCTCATTGTATGTTTGAATTCCTCTATCTTGCCCATCCCGACTCTGTTATTGATGGGGTGAGTGTCCATGCCTTTCGCACCCTTCTCGGTGAAGAATTAGCCACTGAGTGTTCTAATCTCGAAGCAGATATTGTAACGTATGTCCCTCGTTCACCAGAATTAGCTGCTGCCAGCTTCGCTCGCAGATCAGGAATCTCTGCCGTTGATGTTTTCTATAAAACTGATGGACAGCGTTCGTTCATGGGTTCGACTCAAGATGATCGGCAGAAAGCCATTGATTCCAATCTTTATTTGATTCCCTCGGCGATCGAACGAATTCGAGGTAGAAAAGTTGTTGTCATTGAGGATAGTATTGTTCGTGGGACGGTTGCACGTCGTGTTCGCGATCTTCTCATTAAAGAAGCGGGTGTTGCTGAAGCAACGTTGTGTAGTTATACTCCTCCCATAGGAATTATTGGCAGCGATAGCATGCCACGTGGTTGTGAATACGGAGTAGACATGCCCTCTACGGATAAGTTTATTGCTCGTATTGAAGAAAGTGGAAAAGTACCACGTAACGCCACCATTGATGAAATTAGCCAAAAAGCAGGTATGCCCGTACGCTATCTCTCCACGACAGGATTAGCCCGTGTCTTTGAAAAAGTAGGTTTGCCTTTCAGTGGAATGTGTTCCTATTGTATTGGTGGGAAGAAACCGTTTTGAATATGACTAGAAATTTATCTTCTCACTCTTTTGAGCATCTCTTCTCCTGTAGTCTCAAACACACTTCTGATATCATCTCGATAATTTCCCAGCTGTTGTACTCTATTCACACAATAGCGTAGAGGATTATCTCTCTTGTAATGTTCAAAGCCTGGCACTACTAGAGTTTTTTGAAGATCGAGATTTCCGTCGTAATCAACATAACCTCGTCGTTCTAATCCTTCCCAGAATTGTTCTATCCGATGACGTCGTCCATATTCATTCCCTAATTGATCATCAAAAGTTGTTTTAGGCAAGCGCTGCAAGCGTTCAACTCTTTGCGATACAATATCTTCCAATTCATTTTTTGAAATCTCTCGTCTTCCCGCCTCTGCACTGCGCAGAACATACTCACCTGCTAATTGTGCAACCGTAAATGTATTCAAATCAATAAGGCGTTCACGCACGCGACGCGTATGATTTCCGATATCTGCTTTGACATACGATTCATCGCTCTCACCTTCTCTTCGCGCCAGTGGCTCGTAGTAGGAAGGTTTCCCAATAGTAACGAAAGCATGTTTACGTTGTATTCTCTGAAATAAAAAGTCTTGGTCTCCCGAGATGTGATCATATGTCAATCCTATCGGGATCGTCGTAATCAAATCAATACTCCCATCTTCTCGTTCGATCTTGGCAATATTATAACAGCCAGATTTAACCGGGAAGACAGTACCATCAGTTTGCGTTGTTCCCTCTGGGAACATTAGTGCATGGATCCCATTTCTATAATTTTCGCGTACTTGTTGAAAATGCTCTTCGTTTTCTGTGCGTAGTCGTTCAATCTCCTCAGGGGAATTTCCTTCCCCTCGCGACGTGCGACTGACATGATACGTAAAGTGGCGGAGAATGGCGGCATCTAATGCGCGAAAGACATATTCACTTTTTTTGAAATTGCGCATAGCTCCCCGCAAGTCGAAACGCAGATGGGGGTCAATGTCCAGCCAATATGGAACAACATTAATCACATCCATCGATACTTCATGTTTTGAAAGCCATAAATATGGTCCGGGAAGTGGTTTTCCGTTCTCGTGAAGAAGATGTTGCTGTCCATGGAGTTGGATTTCTTCTGTATGTGAGCCTTGCATTAAATCCATGGCCACCATAATTCCTGCCATAATCGGTCTTTTGAATAATTGAAAGCCGAGATTATTTCTTTGAACTTCAAGTACGTTAGTCTTTGCAATATTCATTACTTCTTTTTTTCTTGTTTTATTTATAAAACTTAACGACAACCGTTTAATTTTTCAAAAATAAAACTACTTAAGAGTAATAAAAATTAGCGACAATTTATAAATAAATCACTAATCTTCATCATTATGAATCAGGGAATGAGTTTATCAATGAGACAAAGTAAGTCTGCGCGAGTGAGCTGTAGCCCTATCCTCGGGCTTTCACCATCGGAGTTAGAGCTCTTGTTGGACCGGAGCTTAGCTCAAGTTCAAAAATTTCACGATACAAATCCTAATTGGGAAAGTGGACACCCTCCCGCTGAACGAGGGAATTATTATTTTGGTGGAGATTTTAGGACTCATTGTAAATCTGTACAAGATAAAGTCCCTCGTCATACATATTTAGAAAATCCTCCCATTCTTGTTGAAAGAAGAGAAGGGCATTATTCTTCAAGTTATAATCCCGAGATTAATCGACGCATCGCTGAGAAATTAGCACAATTTAAAAGACCGGAAGGAGGAGCAGTTCCTCCTGACAAAATATTCTCTAAGGGATTTGCCAGAGAGAGGGCCTGGATTGTAGAGCAGCAGCTGCTCATTGTGGAGTATCTCTGTCGAAGACAAGAAAAGTATTTGCAAAGCGGAAGTCCTTTAGATTTAGAACCAGTAATTCAAGATGATGTCGCTCAGCATATTGGATACTCTACAACTAGTGTCTGTCGCTTGGTTCGAAATCTAACTATCCAACTTCCCGATGAGAACGTTATTTTCGCCGAGGAATTAATTCCTGGGGTAATGATCTCCAATAAAAAAGGAACCTATGCTCTAAGACAACTTCAGCAAGATCCCACGTTATATGATCAAGGTAATTGGAAAGTGTCTGATGAGAAATTAGTGCCTATTTTAAGAGAAAGATTTGACATCGATATTGCTCGAAGAACTGTAGCTAAATACCGAAGAGAATTAGAAAATATCACCATAACTAGTTAGATTTTAAAATAAATTTTAAGAAACTAAATCAACACACCATTCAAAGAGCTTTCTTGTCCTGGTCTAGATGTGACGCGAACACGGCCTTTCTCCGTTTCTACTACTGCACCACGGGTGATAATATTTCGTCGAACAAGGTTAGGATTAGCTGGGTTCTCGACAACATTTAGGATCTTCGCCTTAACTGTTTTTCCTTTCTTATCAGTAACATTGATGTGTGAAACTTCTAATAACGCTTTTTTCTGGTTGCCACCAACGATACGCGTAGAGCGAACTTTTCGTCCTTCTCCCAATTTAGTGTTTGCCGCATAGCGCGCCAATTCAAACTTTCGTTTTGATCTAACATGATGATAGCGTCCACCGCTCGCTTTTCGTTGAGATTTTTCTTGTGATCGTGCCATAGTATGCTTAAATTGGTGATCTCTTTTTAAAGATTTTGGTTTTAAAAATGCTATCACGGAGTTTTTCTTTACCCGTCCAGTCTAAGGCGTGAGCTAAGACCTCTTCAATTGTCGTTACCGGGATAATCGTTACTTTTGCCAACTTCTCTTTATCGACAACAATATCTTGTAAATTTGATTTTGGTACGATTACGGTCTTAATTCCCGTATCGATCGCTGCCTCTACTTTTGAAGATAAGCCGCCAATTGGAAGGACTTCTCCGCGCACGGAAAGAGAGCCAGTCATTGCCACATCTTGCTTTACCGGAACATCTTTTAATGCTGAAATAATCGCTGTCGCCACGGCGATTGATGCTGAGTCGCCTTCCACGCCCTCATAGGTTTGCAGAAATTGCACAAAGACATCATATTTCTCTTTGAGATCTTCGCCGAAATATTTGAGAACAATCGCCGAAACATTTTTAATTGCTTCTTTGGCAATTTCTCCTAATTTTCCCGTGGCGATAAATTCTGTTCTCTTACCGCCAATTGTTACTTCTGCTTCAATCGGCAGGAGAATTCCCGAATACGAAGAGCCTCCTCCAATAACCGCCAGACCGTTAACCCGTCCTACTTGTTTTCCTGTTGTCATAATTACTTCATACTCTTTTTTGCGTTCAATATACTTGTCAGCAATTTGCTGTTCTAGTGGGCGGGCAAGCTTCAATGCTTCTTTGACATGTTCTTTTAACACAAATGGGGCGTTACGTTCTTTTGCTACATCCCCAGCGGCACGTACCAATCCCCCCAGTCCTCGGAGATGCAGTGTCAAATGTTCTTTTCTGTTAGCGCGTCGTTTTGCCTCTTCAATAATGGCATTAATTCCCGTAATATCAAAATGGGGAATTTTTCCTTTTTCTTTCTTGACTTCTTGTGCAATAAACCGCGCGATTTTGAGACGGTTTTCTTTTGTGTCGTGCATTGTTTCATTCATGTACACTTCATAGCCGTAGCCGCGAATACGCGAACGGAGAGCGGGATGCATATCTTTAATCGTCTCGAAATTTCCGGCAGCAACAAGAATAAAGTCACAGGGTACTGGTTCTGTACGGACCATTGCACCCGCAGAGCGTTCTGATTGACCAGTAATAGGAAATTTTCGTTCCTGAAATGCCGAGAGTAGTTCCTGTTGTGTTCGCGGATGTAATGTCGCAATCTCGTCAATAAACAAAACTCCCAAATGCGCTTTATGGATCATTCCGGCAACCACACGTTGGTTAGCGGGTGTGCCTAACCCTCCGCTTTGGAACGGATCATGCAGAACATCACCGAGAAGAGCCCCCGCATGTGCTCCTGTTGCATCAAAGAATGGCGCTTGTTTTCGGCTGAAATTATCAACGATAACCTTAGAACTAATTATTTGAGCAATCTTAAACGTGCGCGGTCCCATACTCATCATGATCGCAAAAGCGGCTAAGAATAGCATGCCCCCTAAGAACAGAGCAGTGAACATCAAATCGGAATGGTAATAACGGCGCGCCCACCACGGAGCAATAAGCGTAAAAATTGCCACAATAAAAAGTAAGAACTGTCCATTTCGCGCGACTTGTTTATTATCAATAAAGCTACTCTGCACTTCTTCACGTCCTTTACCAGCGGGAACAACTTTGATTAATGGATTATTTTCGTCATTTGGATTTGGAAGGGCAAGAATATCTTTAAGTTCTGACTTTGGTAACAATTCTGCAAGCGCCAAACCGAGCATTGATTTCCCCGTTCCAGGATCACCAATCAGTAAAACATGTCTTCGCTGTAGGGCCGCTTTTTTAATGATCCGAACTGCTTCCTCTTGACCGACAACTTGGTCAATCATTAGTTCTGGGATGTTAATGTTTTTTGTTGATTTCATCGTTCGAATGGTCATGGATAAATGGCGAATTTCAAGAGCCGCCTCCTGAGAACTCTTTTATGGGATTATTTTAAAAACCTTTCTCTAATTTTCCTTCTTTCTCTCTTTAAAGAGACTCACATTTATTTCCGCAAATGGTTTCTCCTGTTCCATCTCGATTTTCTGTTGATTTTCTAAATGGAGGAGGGGCAGAAACGTATACACCTTCTCATGCCGCCCGGCGCGTGGTGGAAGGAGTTTTGTAAATGAAATTTTTTCGCTTTGTTCTTTCTCAGTATAATAGACTACTTTATGGTAAATATCATGGATCACTTCCATAATGTCCACATTCTTTTCCGGAAGATTAAATTGTACTGGTCGAATACGTTCGAGCATTCGTTTCTTCGTTGCCAACGCTTGTTGTAGTGCGTTAACGAGATCTTGAACTGAGACTTTTCTATTTCTCGGTTGGGGGTTACGTGGAATTAACGTGAACTGCTGTTTTTCTTTTTTACCTCGAGTTATTTCTAGTTGATCATCATCTCCCAGAAATGCTTCTTCCGGATTGAGAAGAGTATCAAAGTGGGAAATATCTTTATCGATCAAATGGGTTGACTTCATCTTTAGTAGAATTGCTGCTGCTAAGAGAACTTTACCTGAAACTTTGAGATCATGTTCTTTTAGTTTCTTAATGACCTGGAGATACTTTTGTGTTAGAAGAGAAATATCAATGTCCCAAGGATCCATTTGTTCTGATTTGACCAAATCGAAAATAATTGTCTTCCAGCCAACTTCTTCTTCTCTTAAAACGAGGTCGAGGATTTCGTGTTGCATAATCCAGATGATTCTTCTGTGATTTAAAAAAGTAGTGTTTTGGAGTACGTATTTAGTTAGTTGGCCAAGACACAAGAAGAAGCAACGACTTCTTCTGTGCACAAATGAAGTAGATTCTTCATTTTGTGGATTCGTCTCGCAGTGGCTAGCGAAGCAGAAAGGATAGGAACGGAAAATAATCTCTTTATATTTCTCTTTTGGAGGAGATGATCCACAACTTATTTTCCGCGAGACGAATGGCCAACTAAATACGTACGGTTTGGAAAGAGAAAACAGTAAAATTATTGAAGAGTTATGTATTCTAAATCATGAAATGAAAAGATCTTAGTTCCTGATTTTGCGGGGAATTCACTCTTTGGATCGTAACTAACATCATCAAATCCCTCACCATCTTTTATTTGATACGTTCCGTTTGTAACTACAACATCTGGATAGATACCTAATTTGGTCCATTCCGTGACGTGATCTTCTCTCCTCAGGAGTTTTACTTCGAGTACGCCTGCATCCAGCTGAGGTTTAAATTTCTCTTTAAGATATTCTCGTGCGGGATTTCCAATATCAAAATAATCACTACAGACGATCCAAATCCGAAATGGCTGTATTTCCATCATTCTTTATATTTTCGGGAGCCACTTTATAAATCTTCTTTAGAGGAGTTTGCAAAATAGGGATTCTTTCCAGTAGGAAAGTTCAAAATGAAATGAGAGAATTGGCAAATTAATTTTCTAAACCTGCCAAAATCACGGCTACAAGAAATAGAACAAAGATTCTATTTCTGTACTGAAATGAGATAGTTTTCTCATTTCAGGTATTGCAAATCCTCTTGAGAACCAGAAATTAAGCAGAGACTTAATTTCTGTTCAGAAATGTGATCGCAGTCTCATTTCTTGAACTTTGCCAAGAAAGAATGAATTATGCAAAGTTCTCTTTAGAGAAATGGTGAAAATGAATGGGCCCACCCGGACTTTCGGATTCGAACCGGGTCAAGCCACTTTGTTCGTGACCCGTTTCTCGCTTCGCTCGAACCGGGGATCAACTCGGTTTTTAGTGCCGTTCGAAAACAGCGCATGTAAACGAGTTGTCATCTGCAGCACGAGTTGCAATGAAAAACCTGCTTCTCGTGTAGCCGCTAGACCATGGGCCCACAGCGTAGAAGAAAAGCTATTTCTTTAAAAAGTTTGCTGAAGCTCAAAGACCAGGTCAACTGATTTGTCATCTTTAAGTGGCAATATTTATAAAGTGTCCCTCATTTTAATTCTTAATGAGTACTTCCTCCAATTTAATCTCGCGAACATTGTACGATGTTCCTGGTTACGAACGCTTCGCGGCAGTTCTGATCCCACACTTTACTACTGATCAAGGTTCAGATACTGCTTCATTTCATCAGTCTGTTTTAGAAACTATCGCCACTTTACCTTCGGAGGTGTTGCTTCTCGGTCCGGAATGGAGTTATTTTCCCAAACCGTTTCCTGGTAAACTTTTAACAGAAAAAGAGAAAGATAATTTTCTTCGTGATATTCGAGAGGCAACGAAAGGAAAGAGAGATTTGATTGTCGCTCCCGGAACATTTGTCTGGCAACGGGAGAAGAAGCTCTACAATACGTGCTTTGTCATCAATAATGGAGAAATTGTTTTTGCCTATGATAAGCGAAACAATGGGGGTGATGTTGCAATTGCACAGCGCCATGGTTTAGAATGGCAGCCCGGGATTTTGCCAGGAGAATTTTCATTAAACGGATTATTGATCGGTATTGAGACTTGTATCGATGAGGACTATCTACTCTATCAAGAGCAGAAAAATGATTTTATTCTTTTGCCCTCTTGTGGTGGGCATCCTTTCAAACCTTTTCAGCCATCTTTAGCAGGTCTTCGCAGCGGGGGTTATAAACTGATTAATGATGGTGAATTAAGAACTGCTGGTTTAGTTCAGAAACCCGTTTCCTATTCTTTAGATCAAAATAGCGCTCGTTTTTACTTTCCTCGTGATATTTCTCTTCGTCTGAATCTCGATCGACTGGCAGCTCAATCGATTGTTTGCGATTCTATCGAACTTTTTAAACACGATCTTTTAGTCGCAAAAATTCTTGATAAAGAGAAAACACAAGATCTATTCTCTCGTCAGTCGTCTGCTCATTTTCCGGAAGATGATTTCCAGTTCTATTTGGAAAGTGTTTATGCTTATTGTCCTACTCTTCGAGAAGAACTAACATCCCGTCCTACGAAGACAACTGCCGATGCGGCTAATCTGCTCACCTTTCTCCAAGCCAATGGTAGTCTTTATCGTGTTTTAAATTCTTTTCAGGAATAATTTTCACTCTCATTAACAAAAGCTATATAAAAGCAGATTCTTTAGTATACTAAAATTGGTAAATAATCGAACATAAATGTCAATTTTATATATATAAAAGTGCGAACAAAATGTCTGAGTATTTCGCACTTTTAGTATATACTCAAAAGAGGTTAATTGATGAAATTCCGCGTTAAAGACATGGATATTGCCACTGGCGGCATCCTTGTTGCTATCCTTAATCAGAAAGATGCCGATAAGCTTGATCTTCATTCTGGTGATCGTATTTTATTACGTAATGACGGTAAAGAAATAACTTGTATTCTCGACATCTCTGAAAGTGAAAAAGCCGTTCCTGAAGGCAAGATCGGTTTATTTGAAGAGGTTCTCCATCATTTTAAGATCAAAAATAATGATCTAGTTTCACTGCACTTTACCGGAAAACCAGAATCTATCGGTCACATTCGAGATAAACTCTATGGTAAGCATCTAACGTATCAAGAATTATATCACATCATTGATGATATTACTCATGATCGCTTGACTGACATTGAAAAGACCTATTTTGTCTCCGCCGGCTTTGTCAATGGCTGGAATCTTGAAGAAATAGTGGATATGACTCGAGCGATGGTTGAAACAGGTTCGACGGTCAAATTTCGCGGGATAACGTTAGATAAACATAGTGTTGGCGGTGTACCAGGCAACAGAACGACGATGATCGTCATTCCTCTTGTCGCTGCCGCTGGTTTTACCATTCCTAAGACGAGTTCTCGCGCGATAACATCTCCTGCTGGAACAGCCGATACCATGGAATGTTTAGCAAAAGTAGAATTAACCGTAAAAAAAATTCGCAGTATTGTGCGCAAGACGGGCGGTTGTATGGTGCATGGCGGATCAATGAATCTCGCTCCCGCTGATGACAAAATTATCGACGTCGAACATCCCCTTTCGATTGATGCCGAAGGTCAGCTCTTGGCTTCGGTCATGGCCAAGAAACATTCCGTCAGCGCAAACCACGTTTTAATTGATATTCCGATGGGAAAAAGCACTAAAGCAAATAGCTGGAAAAAAGCAAAACATCTGCGCAAAATGTTTCAGCTCGTAGGAAAGAAACTGGGGATGAATGTTCGTGTCATTATTACCGATGGTTCTCATCCCATTGGCAATGGCGTTGGTCCATTATTGGAAGCGGAAGATGTCATGGCCGTCTTACGTAACGATCCTCTTGCCCCTGATGATTTACGGAAAAAAGCGTTGATGATGGCCGGATTGTTACTAGAAATGACCGGGAAATTCAAGAAAGGACAGGGGATTGTCAAAGCGCATCAACTCCTCGAGAGCGGAAAAGCATTGAAGAAGATGAATCAAATTATCGTCGCCCAAGGAAGACAAAAAAAACTAAAATTAGGAGAATTTTGTCATCATGTTTGTACTGCAAAGATTGGGCGGATTCAAGAGATAGATAATCTTGTCATTGCCAAAATTGCGCGCATCGCCGGTGCGCCCAAAGATAAGGGGGCGGGATTATACCTCCGCAAGAAAGTACATGAAGCGGTCAAGCGCGGCGAAATCTTATATACTATCTATGCTGAAAATAAATTTAAATTAGATCTGGCGTTAGAATTTGTTCACAAAAATACGGGTTATATGGTGAGATGATGGCCAAGAATATGTTTAAAGGATTAGGCGATGAGTCGCAAAGAGAAGAAAGTAATTTGCAATTGATGTTGCAAAAGAAAACGCGTAATGGTTCGCTTGATATCTTGGCGATTCTCAAGAGTGAGATCTCTCGTGTCGAGCTTAATTTAGAAAAAATTGATCACTACTATAAGCTAAATCTGCGCTTCAGTCAACGTCTTTCTGATCGCATTGCCGAGGTTGGCGGGAGCTGGGCATTTATTATTTCATTCTTAGTCTTCTTATTTTTGTGGATGATTGTAAACAGTATCATCTTAGTCGGTAGACCGTTTGATGCTTTTCCGTATATCTTATTGAATCTCATTCTCTCGACGGTAGCCGCGATCCAAGCACCGATTATTTTAATGAGCCAGAATCGCGCTTCGAAGAGAGATCAGGCGCGCATGGAAATTGATTTAGAGAAAGATTTACGTGATCTCCATGTTGATCAGAGTTCGCATCAGATTCTGTTGGGGTTGCGTGCGGATATGGATTTAGTTAAGAGAAAGATTGGATTGAGGTGAGATCGTTTTCTTGACTTCTCCGTACTTATTCTAATCGATAGGTCTCATAAACATCATGACCCGCTTCCAGAGAAGTAATCACTGCTTGTTCTTCTTCTCCAGCGTGTTGCCAACCATGAGAAACTCCTTCTGGAATCAGCGCATAAAATGTCATCGGACCGACTTCATAGACTTTCCCTTCTAGTGTCAGATGTGCATTACACGCAAAATAGAGGGACTTTCCATGTCTGTGTTCTTTAATCCCAAATCCCACGTCAGCAACCATTGTTTCCGAACCAGGACTACTTCGTACGTGGTCAACTAAATCTTTTGTTATTGCACCTATTTCAACATTATGATCTATTCGCTGTACTGTTTTTGTTTTCATGGTAACCCTTAGGTATTCTCTTTTTATAAAATAATATCGTTAAATATTTTTACAAATAGAAATATTTAAATAGAAAAAAGCTATTTTATCAAAAATGAGTCGTGATAGAATTGATTTCAAGATATTATACCACTTAGATTACAACTCTCGAATTCATCTTTCGGATTTGGCAACGAAAGTAGGAATTTCCAAACAGAATCTTAATTACCGTCTCAAAAAGCTAGTTCAAGATAAAGTAATTCTCGGTTTTATGAGTGTTGTCAATATTCATCAATTAGGATTCCTGACCTATCGAATCTATTTTCGCTTTAAGAATGTCAACGAGAAGAGAGAGAAAGAGATTCTCCACTACTTCCAGAAACACGATCATGTGTTATGGTTGGTTAGTCTCTCTGGTTCATGGGATCTTGAAGTTGTTTTTACTGCCAGAAATAATATTCATCTTAACAATTTGTTCAAGAAAGTCAAGGAGGATTTAGGCGCATATTTCTCTAAATATAACGTCTCTGCTTCTATCTTTAACTATCATTTTAAACGGGACTATCTCTTAGATAAAAAAAGAGAGGGCTTTTCTCCAAGGTATTACGGATTTGAACCAAAAGAAGTGAAATTAGATCCTCTCGATATCAATATTCTTCTTCAACTTTCCGAGAACTGTCGTCAAAGTAATCAAGAAATTGCTCGGAAATTCGGCGTTACGTATCATACCATCAAACATCGTATCGACGTTCTGGAGAAGAAAAAAATTATTGCTGCTCATCGAATTACCATTGACCTTGACAAAATCAATCGAAAATATTACAAAGCATTATTAGTGTTAAATAATCCTACTAAAGAAGAAGAGACAAAATTGTATACTTTCTGTGCTCAATATAATATTGTTGCTTATCTTGTTGAAGTGCTGGGAGATTGGCAATTGGAGGTTGAAACGGAAGTAGAGAATCAAGAACAATTCACGAATCTTCTTCGAGAAATTAGGAATAACTTTCCTGAATTAGTTGTTGATTACAATATCCTCCAGCTTACTCACGAGCATAAATTAAATTATTTTCCAATAGGTAAAACACTACTTTAATCCTGTACTGCCAAACCCGCCGCGGTCATTGTTCTTCATTTCATCTACTTCTTCCCATTCTCCGCGTTCTATTTTCTTGAAATGTCCTTGGGCAATCCGTTCTCCTCTATTAATGGTAATGTCTTTATTCGTAAAATTATACATCGAAATTAAAATTTCATCTTGCGGTCCGCTAAAATCTGAATCAATTAAACCAATTCCATTTGCTAAAAAGAGACCGGGATAGTTTTTTGCCAGGCTGCTTCTGGCACTGATAATCAGGGTGTGTTCGGGGGGAGTTTCGATAATGAAATTACTGGGAACTCTTGCCCAACCTTGCGCGGGGATAGTAACGGTTTCGCGTGTGTAGAAGTCAAACGCTGCTGCTCCTTTTGTTTTATATTCTGGGAGAGGAAGAGTTTTATCAATGCGTTTGATGCGGATGTGCATGAAGTTAGAAATCATTTTCGATATTTAAGTAAGATGGTTTCTCAGCATCTTCTCAAGAAACTACCCTCCAGTAGTATTTCCCCTAAAAGATTTTTAAATAAAGCACTTATTTTAGCAACTATGGCACAAATAACATATCACACAAGATTTTTCGAAACTGCAGAAGAACAAGCTCAGGCAGCAGATCAGGCAAGAGCAGACTTAGGAGCATTGACTCATAGCATTTACATTAATCTCGTCCCCCAAGTCCTAGTTGTTTTTGGCTTAAATTCTGAAGTAAAAGATGGTCTTATTCAATTACCTAGAATTCATAGACAAGGACTTGAACCAGTGTATGCCGATAATCGTTTTCTCGTCTTGGAAATTACAGATTTAACTCAAAGTGTAAATCTTTCTCTCAGTAGTCAAGGATATTGGAAATTCAAAGAGGAGTAAGTTTCTCTTTGATCTTTTTTCTCTCGATTTTATTATCCTAGAAACTCAGCATCACTTCATACATCCTATTCACCAATCGCAACAGATAAAATTGAATCATCTTATACTTGCTCTTTTCTAATTGTCTCTCACCCCTCGGCCGCAAAGAACTATATAATCTCTCTTTCATCGCTCTCATTTTTTCTGGATCGCGATTATAAAACGTCTCATAAAATTCCCGCTGATATTGGATCACGGCTGTAAAGAACGAGAGATCATCTTTAGATAATTGAATTTTCTCCGACAACCGCTTTTTAGCCAGTGAGGACCAAATCTTGCCGAACTCCGCAATATTCCAGACATAGAAAAATTCTTGGGATTTTTGTTGAACAGAGTAGCTCGTTTGTTGATTGATTAAACGTAAGCAGAACTGTTGCAATTTTACAAGCGTTTCTCGCAAATCAATCGCCGTATGGCGATACTTCTCTTCTTTTGTCTTCGTATATTCTAAACAAGAATCGGCAATCGTCAGCATAATTTGAAATAAGCGGCGGAACATCGCCGGATAATCCTCATGTGATCCTTGAGAAATATTTTTGATCGTGCAGGAATGTGCCGTTTGATCAATAATCTCAAATCCTAGAAGATACTTTAACGTCTCGCGGATCTTCTCGATCGTTGTCGGATCATCGTATTTCACGATAATTTCATCATCGCCATCGCGATATTTACTCATCAACATCCGATCGAGATAGTCTTCCTTCACCTTGAATACCAGCGTCGTTTTCTTCTCCACCCCTGTATTGTGGGGAAAGATCGTCAGTTGATTATTATTGAGGTCAACCGTCAGTTCGTCTCCTTTCTTAATATTATTTTCCTTCACCCATTTACTAGGCAGGGAGACCATTAATGTACTTGGTCCTTGTTGGATTACTTTTCGTTGCATGAGTTGTTGAAATTAGTGGTTCTTTTTAAATGTTATTATATTAGGTAGTTATTATAATATTAGTGAAAAATATATATTTTCTTTGACATTTGCACTAATTATGATCACAGACAAAGTAAATACTATCAATAACGACCAAAAGTTAAATCTCATTGCGTTGAATAAAAATCCTTACGACGCAAAGAATCTAGACCCATCTGCAGCACAGAGAATTTTAAGAGAATGGTTTGGCGGTAGTTTGGATGGTGTTGGTTACAAAGAAAAGCCGTTAATCTTATTGACTGGATGGACACAGATTAGTTATCATGGTATGAACTACCAAGCCCCGGATTTGATAATGGAAGCGGGCTACCCCAATGGTTTAGCCGTTGATGATTTTGAGAATAGATTTAGTCTCAGAACTCCCCTACAGAAAGATTACCCCCTTACTTTGAATTATTTTTCTCCAAAAAATTATTTCAGTGATGATGATCCTGTTCATTCTCGTAAACATGGTGATTCTACTCACTTCTTTTATCCTGGGAACTGGTTTCTTGAATGTGGTCATCTTTTGATGAAAGGACACAGTGAGAAAAATATGTGGGAAGTTCCTGGAATTCCTGATTCCCTGGTTCCATCAAATTTTATAAAAGCATTATCTGAACGCTATAACTGCGGAGTCGTTGAAAGTGAAACTGAATATCATCTGCAGTTACCCGCCGCCGAAGTGGTGATGAGTAAAGATTCAAAATATATGTGTGTGGGAAAAACTACATTTAAAGACGAGAATCACCGTAATCGAGATACTCTTGCTTCTCTTTTGAATGGAATATATGTTCAAACTGTTCGTTGCGATAATCATCTAGCGCATGCTGTTTTTAATCATTCCTCCGGAAATTATGTCACTCCCCAAAGTCTCGATCTTCCTTCCTCTTGGGCAACACTAAATATTGTTTTTACTGATTCTGGTTCGAGTAATATTTTTTTAAAACGTGTCTGGCAATACGCCGATCGTTTGGCGAAATTAGGTGAGAGCAAATGAATCCATACTCTTTCTGTCCGCACTGCGCTAATTCTCTTTCGCTGAACGATGAGAATTTAATGGCTTGCGCGTGTGGGTTCATCCACTACAATAATCCCGTTCCTGTTGTCGCAACCGTCGTCCCTTTCGCTAAAGAATCAGTTAATGAAATCCGCGAAACATATAATCCCCTTAATCTCAACCCTTCCGAGACAGCAATTCTTCTCGTCCAGCGCGGAGTAGCGCCGTTTCGCGGAGAATGGTGTTTGCCTTGCGGCTATCTTAATGCTTATGAAACACCCAAAGCAGGCGCCGTACGCGAGACTGCTGAGGAAACAGGAATTCGAGTTCGTCTCGAACAATTAATCGGCGTGTGTAATCCTCTCCCCGGCGAATTGAATCAGATTGTCATAACCTATCTCGCTCGTCCTGTTGCTGGACAATGGCTAGCCGGTGATGATGCTTTAGACGCCCGATTATTCTCTAAAGAAGAAATGCCGCGTCTCTGTTTCAGTTCGCATCGCGAGGCCGTGGAGATGTGGTATCGTGGGGATTTAGGAAAATTAAGGGGGGTTGATTTGTAATGACGAAGAAAAAAGATAATCTTGAAATTCGTGTATTGAAAGATATTGCTGCATTCGAGAGAATTTATCCCAAATGGACAAGAGTCACAACCGACGAAGGTTATGAGTGTGATGATCCTTTGTATATCCGTGGGGATGATGGTTTTGATTTCAATTGGAAAGATGTCGTCGCCTATGATTGCACCACCTGCGATGGAATTGTATTAGGAAAACCAACTGCCAAAGAGTATACTTTCTCTAGTGGCGAGTAATTTTGCCGTCGGTGTGAAAAATCTATTTACCAGTGGGAGAATGGCGATGATTTTTTGGGATATAACTGAAGTGGTTAATAAGAAATGGAATTTGAAATGAAAACAGAAATTGACTTTCGCAAGTGTCTTTATGGTCCTGATCCGAATGAAGAAAAGCTAGAAGAAATAGCCCGTCAGACTAAAAACTATCGCGCTTTCTTAACTTATCTCGCAAGAGAAGAGAATAGCCCGTTTGGACCTCCACATATCGCCGAGGCATTGGACTATGCTTCTGCATTTAACGAGCGGATGATATGCACTTCTCAAGGTACCAAGATTGAGTGGATAAATGGGGCTTTCCCCTATGCGCTGGTTAGATTAGTGACGAAAAGAGATAAACTGGCTGAACACCTCCTCGGTGGTGAAGAAAAATTAGGGGCTTTCTTGAATCGGAGAGAGGAGGAAATTAAACATCTTGAACATTTTTTGAAGGAAGAGAAAGTAAAAGAAATAGAACGAATACACTATCGATCAAAAAATAGACAAGATCATTACCTTATTTCAGATAATCAGAAAGTCAAAGAAAAGAAGAGAATACGTCCGAAAGAGCGAGATGAAGAAAAAAATCAACCTGATTCCCTCAGATATAGTCGCTTCGCCATGCTTGAATTAGATGACATTCCACGAAATGGAATACGAGAAGTTGAGATCTCCGATAGATTTCGGATGTTAGAAATAGATTAGATGGAGGGATTGTAATGAACCGACAACAATATAACGGATTAGTCGAAATTCTACAGAATGACGCAGACCAACGTTACCAAACAACAATTGCGGCGTATCATCAGTATGGTCGACACGATGACTCTTGGCAAGAAACTATTTTCGAGTCCTATGTCTCTTATGTTGATGGGATGAATAAAGTGTTAGATCATCTTGCCAAAGGACAAGAACTGAGCTGCATCTCTGTCAAGAAGCTTTTCTATTTCTCTCCAGAAGTGGTGTATCGTGGAGAAAATATAGAGAAGTTTGAAAAATAGTAATTTTGGCGAATGGATTGTTTACTCCGTGCCAAAATTACGCCCATTTCAACTTCTCTTTAGAAGTTTGCAGATCAATAATCGAATTGTGCAAACTTCTCTATAGATTAATAAACTAAAAGAAATTAGAGGAAATAACGATGAACAAAATTGAAGAGCAGATGATTTTGCTACAGAAGAAATTAAGCAATGGCGGCTATGGGATTGATTTTCTTGCTCAACAAGATACCATCCGCCGTATTCTTCAACTTCGTGATCAGAAGAATGTTCTCATTCTTGGTCATAACTATATGGCTCCCCTGGTCTATCATCTTTCGGGGGAGGGAGAACGCGGTGATTCCTTACAGCTTGCGCAATATGCTGCGAAATCAGATAAACCCATTATCCTTTTTGATGGAGTTCGTTTTATGGCCGAAACCGCGAAGATTCTTAATCCTCAGAAGAAAGTGCTGATCGCAGATCTGAATGCCGGATGTAGTTTGGCAGATCCCTTCCGTGGCGCTGATGTTCGACGGTATAAAGCAGAACATCCCGGGCTTCCCGTTGTTCTCTACATCAATTCTTATGCTGACGCTAAAGCAGAAGCAGATTATTGTTGCACTTCCTCGAACGGATTGAAAGTGGTAGAACACGCGGCTCGAGAGTTTAATACCCAGAAAGTAATCTTTCTTCCTGATTCCCTGATGGGCGCCAATTTGCAAGAAGAACTACACCAGCAAGGAAGTACTCTGGAATTAATTTATCCGGGTAAGTATGATTCCCGCCATGGTTCATGTGAGGTTCATGCCCAGATCACCGCAGAGATGGTTAAGACTATCCGTGAGCAATTTCATCTCTCATCTCAAGATAAACAGACTGCCGTCCTTGTCCATTGGGAATGTCATCCAGATGTCTTAAAAGAAGCTGATTTTCACGGTAGTACATCAGCGATGATTCGCTACGTTCAATCACATCCGGAATTGAAACGCGTATACCTCGGAACAGAATGTGAGATGACTGCCAATATGCAGCACGAATTTCCCCAGATTGAATTTGTGCGCAGTTGTATGATTGCCTGCCAACATATGGGGAAGATTACGTTAGGTAAAATTCTTCATACGCTTGAGACAGAAAGTCCGGAAATAATTGTTCCGGAAGAAATTAGAGTGAGGGCGTTACTTTCGATTGAACGCATGTTGAAGATTAAATCTTAATCACAACTTCCTTGCAAACGTCAAGAACCCCGTATGTCCCAACATCTCAAATTCTGGGCGCATAATCTTCTCTTCAATTTTCCATTTACGCTCGATTAATTCCAACGTCTCCAGAACGTGAATTTTTGTTTTCTTCGTCGCATCAAGAAACTCTTTAACTTGAAGTAAATTGGGCAAATACACTACCAGCCAGCCGCCTGTCTTCAGCGCCTTCTCAGCATGCTCTAACGCCAGCCATGGTTCTGGTAGATCGAACGTCACGAGATCAATATCTGTCTCGTCAATTCCTTTGTAGACGTTCTCTTGTTTCAGAGTGACATTCGTAAATCCAAATAGTTTAATATTTTTCTGCACGACATCGAAATGTTCCGGATTAACTTCATAGACAAAGATTTCTTTACAGACATTGGCCAGAGATAAACACAAAGATCCACTACCGCCGCCAGCATCAATAATGCGAGAAGTAGCATTAACACCCGTCTTCGCTAAAATGAGGCCGATATCCTTTTGAATCATAATCTGCGGACCACGCTGCAGATGTTGGTAAAGATCAGCAAAAGAAGGAATGATTGCTGTAAATAACTCTCCCTTGTCGCTCTTGATCGTTTCTTTGCTGCTCTGCAGGTCTTCTTTAGCTAGGGTGCCGAAGGGCGTATGAAAATTATCTTCAAGCGTTTTAACTAGAAAGATCTTTTTACTTTTCCTGTGCAATACTATTTTCTCCACTTTTCTCATTTTACTCTAAAATAAAGGTAATATTTTTAAAATGTTGCCCCTGAATATGAGAATATGACTTTTGACAACGAAAAGAAAACATTCTTGGCCAAGTTGGATAAATCCAAGAAAGGCTCGATTGACGAGAAGATCATTCCACTCATTATAGTATTTAACAAGACTTCCAACTATTATACCACTTCTTCCTGCTCTGGCAGAGTCTATCTCTGGCGCGGTTCGGGCAAGAAAAATGAAACCGAGTGGATACGTGTGAGTCATGATCTGATTGATGTTAACTTTGTGCAGCTGGAAAGAAAAGATGGATTGATCTGGCTGCGTTTAGAAGGAATGATCATGCACGTCGCCTGCCGCAATCTAGCCGCTGCCAATCGTCTTTTGGAAGAAGTCCGTCATCGGTATAAGAAGAGTTCTATTCTCAGCGCTAGCAACAAAATTATCGTTGAAATCCGCGGCAGTGAGTTTATTGAGATGCCATTGTATCAAGATGGAAAAGTATTGTTTTCTGGCGAGATTAATTGGTTGGTGGAGTTGATTAATCAGAAGATGGAGAGGATGTGGCAGGGGATGGAGAAATTAATGCTTTCACAATTTTTCCAGAGTTAAGATTGCTGTTTTATGTTTTTCAAAATTTTTCAGGTCAAATTTACCGTAAACTCCAGAAAGTCCATCTTTGAATTGATTTGAATTTACTTTTTCGATTATTTTTTTTAATCGGTCGTTAAAGTCATATCTTAAAGAGATTTCTGATTTTATCCATTCTTTGTTAGTCGCATTGGGAAGCATCATAAATACATCTCGTATGTCTGTCGATCTACAAGAGATTATTTTCATTACAAGAAGAGCATTTCTGTTTATGATTCTCAGTTTAAGTTCTTCCCGAATCGTTTTTCCTTTCAGAACCATGATCTCGGAGTTTTCAAAAATCCAATCTGCCGAAAAGATCGTTCCCGTCATCCGGTCGCTAACATTGTGAATTAAAACATCCATGCTTACTGCAAAATTATTGTCTATCTTTTTTTCAAATCTGTAGAATTTTCCAGAGTACGATGCTTCTTTGGATTGTTTTTCTCGTTTATAACCACTTCTGAGAAAAATCACTTCTATTTTCTTTAATTCATTCTCATCACGAATAACAATATCGCAATCTATGGAGAATCTCGGTAAAGCATAGGCATTTACCGCATAGCCTCCAATGATCACGAAATGACGTTCTTTCAATTCTTGAAGAGTCTTAAATATCTCTTCTTCTCTTAATGAGAATAAATCTCTAATCATGCTGAAATACCATATTTTTTTTCGATATATTCTGAGGCGTAAGCATAGGCCTCATTCGACTTTGCATATGTTATTGTTTCTTTCAATGAATCTACTTTAAATCCATCTTTTTCTTTGATAGAAAATGAATGTACTGGAATGAGTATCACAAATTCGCCGATTGTCCCGCCCGAACCAACATAATTTGCTATTCCGTTATCGTTAAATAATTTCTGCCAATATTTCAAATCTCTCTGTTCTATCTTGATGAAGTAAGGAGACCTTTCTAATCCTCTTTGAACATAACAGAAATCAGACCATACTTCAACGGCGGATAATTTTGTCAAAGCATATTTTTTCTTTGCTTTCTGAATAATTTCAGGGACACGAAATTCTAATAAACCTTTTATTGCTTGTGAAGGATTGACGCATGAATATGTACGATTGGGATTTTTATGTATCCAGCCGGTTCTTAACAACAATGAAAATATCTTTTTTTTCATGCTCGTTGAAACTATCCAATCTAACTCTGATTGCCTAAATTTTCCGTAAACGCCATGTCTTGAAAATAATAAAGCATACGCTTTTAATCCATAATGAGGTATTTCGATTGTCATATAGTTACCTATAGAGTAACTACTATATAAATATTACGATCAAAAAAGCTATTTTTGAAATAACTGTTTTCTGGGGCTGGTTGTTACTTTCCAGTGGCAAGATTTATAAAGAATACCCGTTATTACCATTCAAAAGAACGTATATCTCATCATGACTTCCACCCTACCAGACATTATTGACGCAGAATACCTCTCCGCTCCCGTCAGCGGACCAGAAGACATTCGCGATCCAGTAATCAAAAAAACCGTCGAAGCCCTCGTTCTCGTCCAAGGAAATCGACTTGCAACCACTGATCTTTCAATTTATACGCCAACAGAAAAACCACAAGATGAAGACCCGCGCGGCAGATTCAAACGAGGATGGGATAACACCGTTGCCTTCTTTCTTCCTCGTACAAAAAAAGTTCAACTCGCGAAAAGAAGAGAACAAGAAAAGCAAATCGCCTATGCTCAAGGTTTATATCAATGGGCAGATCAGAATAGAAATGGCGTCGTCGCATCACTGCGGCAATTACGAACAGCGCACGATGGCATTAGCGCATTTGTGCAAGAAACAGAATCGGGAATACAAGATCTTCAAGATGGTTTAACGCGCGCAGAACAGCGCGCCGCAGAAACTGTTTCGTATATCAAACGTCTTGATTCTAAACTCAGTTCTCCAGAATATCGAACAACCCTCGAATCTAGTCTTGGCAGAGAAGCCGCAGAAAAAACAATGCAACAATATCGCGCCGAGAAAGAAGCGTGTACCGCCGAGATTGCTCAGCTCGGCGAACTCAGAAGCTATGTTGATTCTATCGTTGCCGAATTTTCTGGTGACGCCGCCGCCTCTCGACAATCATTGGGTTTAATCGCGGCGGTGATGAGAGAAACCATACCTCTTCGCCTGCGTCTTGAAGTAACGTTAAGACGATACCAAGGCTTAACTGCCCATCAAATTGATGCCGCGCAGGCAACTCAATCTCTTGCTGAGATGAGATCTGTCGTTGGAGAACTAGATAAGGGCATTCGTCAAGTCCACTGCGCGTTCATCGCTCAGGCAGAAACATTTCTCGCAACATCAGATCTTCCTTATGAACCAGCCCTTCCCTATGTTCCATTATTAGACGCACCTAAGGGAGAGTACGAAAAATGAGAACACTTGATTTAGATTTACGCATTGAAGAACTTGCTCGACAATATGCTGCTGCGAAAAAGCAGATTGAAACACATCCTCTCTATCTTCGCCACCTCGCTGGTGAAACCATTGTTGACGTGGAAGGTTATTCCAATTTCGAGACACTCGTTTGTTCTTCAGAAGAAGGTGTAGTAGCTTCTCTCAAAGCATACGATATTCCTGTTCAATTACCCATCAGCAAAGGAGGGCTTCGAATGATGGCTTCTACCGCCGCTTCAATTCGCGCGAGAGCTTCTTCCACTGTTTTGGAGAATATCACTGGTAATTTAAAAGACGCCTATAAACTATCCATTGCCGGTACGCTTCTCCACGTTGACGAAGTAATGACTGAACGGCGAAATAACGAAGAATTGCGCGTGCTGGGATTTTACACTGCCGACGGGATATTATATTTCATCAAAGATGGAAAAGTAAAATTAGCCATAACCAGAGAACCTGACAATCTTGTTCTGCGCCATATTGATGATGCTTTTGCGCAATTAACCGCTGGTGGAAATTATCAAGCAGATCAAGCAGAAGCAGAAAGAGCAATCAAAGCGTCTGCGACGGAAATATTTGATCTCAATGAACGTGAACTTAAGAGATACAATGATGAATTTAGTTATTTAGAAATTTTGACTACAAGGTACGATAAACTTAGTCATGAAATGCGGCGCCTTGCCGAGCGAGTGTATGGGAAAGGCAACGACTTTATTTTGAATATGGTGATGTTGAAGGAAGCTGGCATTGACTCCACAAAATTGTACGTTCTTAATCCAGAGTATGTTCAAAAGCACGCAAAAGATAGTCCGATTGGGCGGGCTTCGTGGCTGTATGATTTCTTCAATAGCTCTTACTTCTACGCGAATGATCGTAATATCGATGGTAGTGGCCGCGTTCGTGGGGTACGCAAGAAAACTGACAATGATCAGTTTTCTGCGCAGAAATCTGATAGTTCTTCAGATTTCTTGCGTCGTGAGGTCGCCGAAGCTTTGCCGCAGCAAAGTCACGAACGTAGTGACTTGAGCGACGCGTTTAAAAACGAAGTTCCATGTACTCCATCGGAAATAATTGGATGATTAAAAGTTAGTTTGCGAAAGAAATATAAATTATCATTCTTTCTTTTTCTTGTCTCAGCATCCCGAAAAGGGAACGCTGGACTACATGCTCCCATACTATGGTGTTCGGTGACGTCGCTATAAAACTTTCAAAGCAGAGATAAAAAAATCTGTGCATTTGATAAATTTCAACTGGAGACAGAAAATACGTACTTTATTTGAAGAAAAATATCAACGCGAAATTTCAACGAAAGAAATTAATCGTGGTCCACCCAAAATGATTCTCTCAAATATTCTAAAAAATAAAAAAACAAAAATAAAAAAAACAAATTTAATCAGTCTTACTTCTTTCTCCAGATCAGCGCCATCGCCAAAACAAGAGCCACGAAGACTAAGACAACCAGTCCGCCCAAGAGTAACGTATACGAACCACTATCACGCAGCGTGGTTTTGACAACCGGCTGTTCGCCCAAGCGAGCGTTAAGCTGTTGTTGCAGCTGTTGCGTCAACTGATCTTGACCAGCAGCAGCAACACTACCACCCGTTAGGACAGTGTTTCCTGCTGTCGCACAACTCTCGATTTTAAGCGTCAACGTTGACGTTGTCTGTAGCGCTCCGTTGCGGTACACTTCAACAGCAAGATTGTAACTGCCAGGCATTGCTTTTCCTGCATCGACCGTAAATGTCGCAGTGTATTCGTTATCCGAGCTGCTGAATTTGCTAATCTTGATATTTTTCTTATTCAGATCAAGATTCAACGCGCTGTTTTTAACGTGCAGTTCAACATTATCTTCGTCGTTGCTGCCGAGATTCTTAATTGCGACGCTAACGGTAGAGTATTGTTGGGCGCAAGACAATGTATCAGCGGACAACGAAGTTTTGCTGATAATCAGGTTGTGACTCTTCACATCCACATTAACCACTTGCGTGGTCGTTGTTTCATGCTTAGTATCATCGTTTCCTTTTCCCGTTGCCGTAATTTCCACGGTGTAATCTTGTTTATCAACATTCTCCGTACTCAGATCAAAGTTTAGAGTAACTTTCTTAGTCTCGCCTGTGTTAATCTTCAGTGCATCAGATTCTTCACTCAGATCGTTTCCATTAACGTTAAGAATTTTCACTTTAACATAGACGTCTTTGAGGTCTTCTTTGTAGTCGTTTCTCACTGAGACTTCGATCGTGTTTGGATTGCTTTCGAGAGATAGATCTCCATCGGTTTTTCCGTTAACTCGAATAGTATCAACAACCAAGAACGTTTTTGCCGTGACATACGCCGGAATTGTCTTCGTCGTTTTGCTGCTTGTAATCTTTACGTTTCCAATTAATTTCTTCCCGGAGTCAACACTGTTGCTGCTAATCTGTAATGTTACCGTCTTACTCTCTTGCGGGGCAAGTTCACTCGGGGCATTGACAATCTTAGCATTATAGCTGCTGCTTAATCCCGATACATCAAAGACGATATTCTTAATCGTTTCCGTCGTTCCTAGATTTTGCACTGTAAACGTTGTCGAAACCGTGCTGTTAGTTTGAGTATTATCAAGATCGATTTCACTCGGCACATTAATCTCAGCAGTTTTCTGTGAGACGGCAATGTAGGTTGAGAAACCAGTTACTGCAAACGTAAAGCTACCGGTTTGTTGATTTCCTACGCTACATATTGTCGTAGAACAAGCTTGTGCTTTATCGATAACACTAGCATCGGCAAAGCCGTCGTATCGATACAATGAAACGAGTTGACTACCATCAACTTTCTTCAGCGTTACCGTTGCCGGCTTATTTAAGCCTGCTGCAGTTGCGCTATCAATCGCGACGGACTGACTGGTTATTTTAACAACATCGCCAATATACAATGTATTACTGAGATCAACTGATTGGCTGAACTTAATCGTTGCATCAGCAGTAGTTAAGACAAAGTTGTTAACGTGGCTTGGATCAGTGATTTGGTCAATTTGACTCTGCGTTAATCCAAAAGTGAGCAAATCCAGTGGCTTATCAGCAACTGTAACTTTCCAAACTTTAGATTCTTCATTTAATGCTGCCTTAACCGTGTATGTTCCGACAGTGCTAAACGTGTAACTTAGTACTTTTCCCTTTGCCGCTTCAACATTATTGACAGTCCAAACGAGATTATTACTGTAGCTGTCTTCGTTTGTTTTAACCGTAAAGTCAACTTTAGATCCATCAAGCAAAACGAGATTAGTGTTCTGTGGAGTAATCGTGTCCGCGATACAAAGATTCTTGCTCACAACAACTGTAACGGTATTAGCCGTGCTACCCGGAACATTGTTAATATAGTTGAACCCTGTTTCGACAGAGAGGGTATGTTTTCCCGCTCCATTGATTGTTACCGGCAAGGAAAGAGTTTTACTTTGTCCAGAAGCAATTGTTATATCTCCTGAATGGAATAATTCTGTTGAACCATCCATTACTCTGGTTATCACATCATCTTCAGTGACGCTTCCCGTATCCGTAATTGTTGCCGTAAGAGTCGTTGTTGCTGAACAAGTCAGAACATCTTTTCCGCTCGCCAGTGGATCAACTGTAACAACAATTTCAGCTTTCTCTCGCTTCACTGAAAACGTGAATTCCTGTTTCGTGCGCAGAGTCTGGTCGTCAAGAGTATATCCTTGAGCAATTAGCGTAAGGCTATAATTTCCCGTTTGAACATCGGCGGGAATGGTTGTCGTGATTGTTTGCACTGAAGATTCTTGTCCAGCCTGAAGATGAAATTGGGCTTTGCCATCAACGCTAAAACTATAGCCATCTCCATTTCCATTCTCATCAATAATTTGACTGGTTATCTTCGTTACTTCTTCACTTAACGCATTCTTCACTTTGAATGACACTTGTAAATTCTGCAGTGGCTTTAGCGTAACAGGGCTTGTGCTGAGAGTGGAAAGATCTTTCCCGTTAACGAGGACATTACTAAATGTAATTCCCGTATTGCTTCCTTCATCAGCAAGTGCAACCGCCGCGGTCACCGCAATTATTAACAACACAATTAATGCTGTTATGATGGTTCTATTTTTCATGGTTCGTAACCTCACTAGTTTGTTTGATTATTATTTTTTGACTAAAATCCTAGTCAACAGAGGACTTTGAAAAACTATAAATGAAGAAACTACTTCATTTAAGTGCCAATGAAATCTTTGTTTCATTGAGCACTATTCAAAGTACTCTTGAGAAGTTTGAATTCCCTCATAACATTTCTTTGTTTTCCATTTAATTGGGGGTTATTCAAACTTCTCAACAGAACATCATATCACTTCTTCTCAAACATCAAAACACACAGACTTTTCTAATTCTAAACAATATCAATTCCTATTTCTTAGTTAACAGGACAATAAACCAGGTGATAAAAGCAAAGATGACAACTACTGCCGTGATTAAAATTCCTGCGATAATATCTTCATTCGTATACGGATCTTCCACTGTTTTAATGATTGTGGAGGAAGAGCCATCAACAGATACTTTTTCGCTCGTTGGCGTTGTTGCCACGGTTTCTTTTTTTGCTATTGTCGTTGCTGGGGCAACAACATTAGCTACGGCTTTCTCTGTATTGCTATTTATTTGTGACCCACTCTTTGTTGTATCTTGTGTTGGCGTTGCACATTTTCCAATGACAACGGGGATGCTTTTACTATCTGCGGCAATATCCTTGTTAATCGCCACATTGACATCAAGAGGATACATTCCCGCTGCAATATTCGCAGGGAGAGTATAACTAAAAGTTCGATCCCAGACACTATCACTTCTGGTGTATCGTGGAAGTTTGAAATAAGGAACATTTTCTTGAATACCCAGTTTCTTATTGTATATCATTAATGTTGTATACGTTTGGTCACTCGTTCCATAATTCTTAACGATAACGTTAACGTCAATTGTTTTTTCACAGCTCACTTGTGGTGGAATCACTTCTGCCGTGACGATACGCACATCATTGTTTGCGCGTTGAACCCGCAGCTGGAGTTGTCGTGTCACTTCGTGACTAAATCCTTTTCCGTCTTCACCAGTAAGAGTTATATCGAAGATGTAATCTGTGGTATCCGCATTATCGCCCACCGTAAACGTAATTTCCTGGTTCTCTTTGGCTCTGGCATCAAGAGAATCGAATTTGTATTTCTCATCAAAGGTGCCATTAATGAGGTTCTTATCGTCTGGTTCAACTCTTAATTCAATATAATCTATATTACTATAACTAGAATCATAATTGCGATCAAAGAGATTTTGAATAGTAAAAACAAACTTCACATCGCTTCCTGCTTTAACTCCATTATCTAACTTAAAATTGCTATTTGTGTCCGTAAAACTTTGGTCTTCAGTTTGATCTTTTGGGGTAACATAAGTAACCTTTAGTTCTTGGAGGGAGAGCATTGATTTCGTGTTTTGGATAAGAGGTTTGCTGCTCAGGACTGTCCCCGTTGTATCTTTTACGTTCAGTGTTCCAATCGTCGCAGTTCCCGAAGCTTTTTTATGAGGAACGTGGATTGTAAATGCAACTGCTTGACTCTGCCCTGGGGCGAGGGTAACTGGACTAATTGTATCAACTGTATAATCAGCAGGAAGACCCGTTATTGTGGGTGTGACTGTACTATTTGTTGAATCTGAGCTTGTCAACGTGAAGGTTCCCGTAACATCTATAAATTTCAAATTTTCAGAATCAAAATGATTATAATCAACATCAATTACTACTTTTTGTTCTTGAATATCCACGGAAGCTGAGACCGTCGCAGCTAGAAGAATGAGCATACTACAAAGCAAAAGTACTGTTTGTTGTTTAATTGCGATCATCCTGTATTTATTCTCCAGTAGTTATATCTCCATCACTATTTTGAAGTTTTCTATTTAAATCTTGTGTTTTTTGGAGTTAACATCTTTAAATTATAGTCCCAAATAGGTGACATAAAATTAACTAAAAAATTTCAAGAAAGTTCTACTTGCTCCCCATGTAAAAGAACTTCTCAATTGACACATCTCCCTCTTTATAGTTCCCCGAACGAGGATGCGAAGTTTGTTCTACTGGTCTTCCGCGTTGTATCGTTTGCGCCTGTTGCTGTGGCGCTTCCACAATCAATTCTTTTGCCGTAGGAATACTTTGGTAGCGAACTTTACTTTTGAGAGATTCCAATTCTTTCTCCATAGTTCCCATTTTTTCTTGAAAGTCTTTAATCGTCGAAACTAAAAATTTTGTATTCTTTTCGAGAATATCTTTGATTTGATCTTGGGAGAGATCAACGCCTGATTGCATTTCTTTATTTTGTGCAGCATCCGTTTTTACTTCATTCAGTGTATCTCGTAAAGAAGCATATCCTTGCGTATCAGTATTTCGATAAACCTGTTCCGCTTGAACAACCGCATTTTCCCGATCCGTAGCCAGACCCTTGCGCATCAATTCTAGCGCTAGACTATTTATTTTTTGAATTCGTTCAACATCCATAATTCCACCTCTGTAAAATGGCTTCTGATCAGCGATTGCTTTTATATCTTTTTCGATGGTCGTAGATATATAATATAGAAGAATGGGATATACGACTCAAAACAGATTATTCTTTAAAAATCTTTAGAGGAGTTTGAAAAATAGTAATTTTGGCAAATAGATGATTTATTTATGCCAAAATTACGACTATTTCACCTCCTCTTGAGAACTTTGCACATAAAATAGTTAATTATGCAAAGTTCTCTTTAGGAGAATAATTACCCACAAACTAACGGCACCTGAAACGGAATCGTATGAGAATTTCCTAAACCACTCAGAATAATAATTACAATCAGCCCAATGATCAAGCCGACGATAAAATATTTGAACTCAATAATTCCCAGTTGCCCTCTTTTCATCCCCGAAAAAAATCCCTTCAGCGTGTTCATTTTGCCAGCACCGCCGGACAGGCGAAAGGAATATGAAATGGAATAACTCCCTTTGTGCCAAGATAAATCAGAACTAAACCGATGACAATACCAAAAACTAACCCCGCCATAAGATACTTAAATTCAATAAATCCTAGCTGTCCTCTTTTTGTTAACATCGTAGAGAAAGTGAAACATTTAGGCTATATAAATGTTTCTCAAAGCCTATTTTCTCAAGATCGAACTAAAAATAACGAAATGTTTATAAATCATCGAAGAAATAACTATATAAATTTAACTCTTGGGTGATAGATTCTGTGGCTCAAACAATGATTCGAAAAACGTTGAAAGAATGTCCTGAATGCGCGAGTAAAAATATTTTTCGCGACGTCGAGAAAGGTGAAACTATTTGCCGTGATTGCGGTTACGTTATCGAAGATCGCATGGTTGATTTCTCACAAGAGTGGCGTGATTTTGAAGATGACAGCGGTGGAAGCAAACGTCGTACAGGAGCGCCAACATCACAAACTCAATTTGATCAAGGTTTAGGGACAGAAGTAGGAACAACCTCTGATTTCTATAAATTAAGTTCTGATAAAGAACGTGATCGCTTCTTCCGTTTACGGAAGTGGAATATTCGCATTAGTACGGCCATCGAACGAAACTTAAAGGTAGCCTTAGCAGAATTGAAGCGTGTCAGTTCTTTCTTACGTTTACCTCGCTCCGTCGAAGAAGAAGCGGCGACAATTTATCGTCAAGCCGTGCAGAAAGGTCTTGTTCGTGGTCGCTCTATGGAGTCCGTCATCGCCGGCGCATTATATGCCGCCTGTCGTCGCCATGAAATTCCCCGAACATTAGATGAAATGGGTGAAGCCTCAGGTATCGAGAAAAAAGAAATTGGTCGAACCTATCGTTTCGTGACGAGAGAATTAGGCATCAGTATCAAACCCAGTAATCCTGCTGATTATATCCCGCGCTTTGCCTCAGCATTAAAATTAAGTCCTGAAACACAATCAAAAGCTGTTGAAATTCTTGAAATGGCGCGTGACATCGAACTAACTTCTGGTCGCGGACCAACCGGAATTGCCGCAGCTGCTCTTTATGTTTCCAGTTTGATTCATGGTGAGAAACGAACTCAACGCGAAGTCGCTGATGTTGCCGGTGTTACCGAAGTAACAATTCGTAATCGCTATAAAGAATTGATTAAGAAATTGAAATTAGGCAAGAATGTTGAGAAGAGTAAGAAGAAATAATTTTTTTCAAATTTAATTTTAATCTGTTTTGAAGTGTGTTCTCTCTAACATGAAAGAAGAAATAACCTTAGATTTACTCATTCATCTTTGGTATGGTCTTTCTCCCGATCGTCGGAGTTCTTATGGTATTCCTTCTGCTTTGTATCGCAAAGTGAGAAAATTACTCTCCGAGAGGGTGGTTTCGGCAGGGACGTATGCAGATATTTTGTTTAATCTTTATCTCGATCACTTTGCCGCATCTGTCGAGGATCAACAGCATCGCGTTATCTTTGTTGAAGATGATCGACCCCATTTGCGATTCCGAAATAATCTCTTAGAACAACACGCCAAAGAAATATTGGGATCACGCTTTATCCGAGAAAAAAGAGTTGAAGCGGGCGTTCGTCTTGTCGATGTTCTCCCGGAAATTGTTGGGAGTTCAAAAGTTCATTTGCAAGTTTATGGTGAAGTTTCTTTTCTCTGTGTTTCTGCTTATTCTGATTTTGCCTGTGGTAGTTTAGATCAGTTAGGCTTATCGGTAACCAGCACAATTGTCAACGAGCTTTGTGGTGATAAAGTGGAAGGGAAAGAAAAATTATTGAGGTAAATTCTTTTTTCTACGTTAACGAATATAACGTCAGTAGAACATACGGCGTTATAAAACCAAGACCCCTACACTGTGCTTCAGTAAAGGTGCGCTGTTTGCTTCTGCGGACGATCATGGCAAATTTCAGGGGGTCATTCTCCGCAACTTCAGCGTGTTCTTGTGCCATCTCCACAATGCGTTGTTCTTTTACCCCTTGTTCGATGAAATAGCGAATCTCCGCAGCATGCGCTGCTCCGGTCAGAATATTTCGTGGCTGCTCTGGTTTCCAATATCGCAGGAACTCAGCCATGTATGCTGATCGTTGTTGGTTTGGATTGTAGGTCGCTTTTTTTCCATTTCCTTTTTCTTCTAAATCGGCGTAGTAGGGGAGATCAGTTCTTGCTAGGGCATTGATCATTTCTAGTCCAGGATCAAACGTGAACCGGACTAAATTTTTAATCCTCTGTTTGTGTCGTCTTCCCAGATGCTTGACAAATGGTAACGCAAAAGGTAGGGCAACCCCCGTTGTTAATCCGCGGAGATAGGCCTTCAACAAATCTTTTTCTTTACTTCTTGGGGCAAGATGGTCAGGAAGCTCGATCTTTTCTGTTGAAGAGATGGCCGAAAGAATGAACATTACTGAGGGGATATATTGTTCCATCAGCCAGTATTGTCGTTGCGCAACTGTCTTATAGATCAGACTAAGATATTCCTCTCCTGCCGCTAGATCATGAATCAAACCATAAATTTTACACGGCTGTTGATTGATTGATACTTCGAGTGAGGGCAGTTCTGAAGGGAGAGAAAAATCGGAATTAGAAGATATTGAATCATATTCTTCTCGCATGCTTTCCTTCAAGCTACCCCATCTTTTTTGAAGCAGTGAGAATAACTCTGTTCGATTTTGAAAATCCAGTCCCTGTTCTCGTAATCGTGTTTCAACCTCTCGTGTTGATCTGGAGGTCATGATTATTTCGTCGATGGAATCCATTCTTATTTATCAAACGATTGTTTTTTTATAAAACATTCCTTCAGACTCTATCATTTCATCAAGGAAACTCTTAAAAATAAGAATCATTCTCTCCCAGTATGGCTCTCACCTCCGAAGTCCAAACCCAACTTGCCGAACAGAAGAAACAATGTGTCTATTGTAAATTAGTCAGCAAAGAAATTCCCGCAAAGACAGTTTTCGAAGATAATGTTACTCTCGCCTTGCTCGATATTTATCCTGCCAAGAAAGGACATATTGTCTTCACATTAAAAGAACATTATCCCATTGTACCGTTAATTCCCGCTGAAGAGTTTGCTCATTTCTTTGGTCTCGTTCCGGCGTTAAGCAGATCCATTCAATCTGCAATGGTCGCCACGGGAATGACTCTCTTTATCGCCAACGGCGGCGTTGCCGGACAACAGTTTCCTCATTTCCTTGCCCACTTTTTTCCGCGAGATCAAGGTGATGGCTTCTACAATTTCTTGTTTAAAGCTGGAAAAACATTGCCGCCCGATAAAGTTGTCGCCGTGCAGCGTCAGTTGCTCGGTCTGATGCAAAGCTTCTTCACTAAGAATCCACAGACGTGGCATAGTGGTGCCGGCCAAATTCCAAACTTTCTTCAATCAATTACTCAGAAAGGCATTCTAATGTACGAGGATGAGAAAGTAATCGTCTCTCTTCCTGAGAAAGGTGTCGTTGCTGGCCACTTTGAAGTCTATAGCAAAATAGAAGAGCGAGATATTTCCAAACTCTCGCAGGAAGACAGCGCCCACATTTTCTTTGTTGCATCTTTTGTTGCTTCCGCGTTGTTTGATGGTCTTGGTGCACAGGGTACAAATATTATCCTCAAGTCTGGTTTCAGCGATGACAACGCCGAGGGCAGATTAGTTGTGCATATCCTTCCGCGGATGCAGAACGATTCTTTGCAGAGTATGTTGTGGGAACCAAAGCAGCCCGGTTATAATCTCGATGAAATTGCTGCTAAAATAAAAGAGAAAATGTGGAATGTGAAATATAAAGAAGTGAAGAAAGAAAATAATGTTGTTCCTCCCAAATCCACTGCCAACGCTCCACCGATCATCAAAATTGGCGGCGAAAAAAAACCCTTGCGTGCTCGACATGAAGAAGAGATTAAGGATGCTATTGCACGAATTATGAAGTAGAATTTTTAAAGTAAGCATCCTTTCAGTATATTAATGGTCAGTTCCCCTTTTATTATTCATCATGGAGAAGATCCTGATGGGATTATTGCTGCTGCTCTAGGGGGGGCATATTGTGAACGTCAATTAAAAGAGACACCTGCTGCCTATTTTCCATTACGCTATGACAATGTTGAAGAAAGATTGCCGTTCATCGTCAAGGAAGCAGAAACTGCCCGTCCTTGTCAGATTCTTGTTGCCGACATTAATCCCACTACGACTGTAGCCCGTGATGGCCTATTCTATCGTCTCGTAGACGCAGTTCATCCTGCCCATCGTGATCGACCAAAGATGATTTGGATTGATCATCACACTGGCACAGAAAAACTGACCACTGATTTCAAACAGCGGGGTATTGAAGTTGTTTATGATGGTAGTCAATGCGCCTCACTCCTCGCGGTTAAACATTTTGCTTTGAATGAGGATCCCTATTTTCATCATTTAGCGAGCATTGCTCAAGCCCATGATTATGCTCAACCAGGTCAACTCAACGAACCATTGTTAGCAGGAAATGAATTAGAAAAAATTATTGCATTAGCCAATGCTTCCGGTGATGAAGATCTCTTACGAAGATTGATTGTTGATTTGAAAGACGGTCGTTATTTCTCCAATGGTAATCTTCCTGTTCCATTCTGGCAGGATTTCTCGTCCCAATATGAACCACAGAAGAGAGCCGCTTTAGATCAGTTAAAAGAGAGTATTGTTATCGAAACCGTTGGCGATTACCGAGTTCTCTTCGCTCTCGCGTCTCCCCTTTTATCTCAGAAACCAGCGCCGCGCTATTTGAAAGAAAACCATGATGGCGCTGCTGATCTCCAGGTCTGTCTTTTTGCTGCGCCCTATCGAAATCACATCATCCAGGGCAAGAATAAGTCACCTCTTGATGTTGTTGGCTTCTGTCAATCGATGGGTGGCGGCGGACGAAACAATAGCGGTGGTTTTACGCTTCAGGGGTTAATTACAGAAGAGAATTATGCTGCACAGAGAAAAATGATTGGAGAACGATTAGGAAGTTTTTTACAAAAATAATCACAAAAATTCTGCTGCTTCTTGCAACGCCTTCTGCTTTTCAGGAAAACACATTAATTCTTTTGCTTTGTCTAATTTCACCCATATAAATTCTCGATGCTCTTTTGAAAGAATTGGATCTTTATTACATTTTGCTAGAAATAGGACTATCTTTCGTTGTACTCCATTTGGATTCGAAAACGTATGTTCATGTCTAAATGAATCTGCGATTTTGATCTCATTCAGAGTAATTTCAGTTTCTTCTTCTAGTTCTCGGAGAGCAACTTGCAACTCCTCTGTCTCTCCTAGATTAAAGTGGCCTTTTGGAAAGTCCCAGTGATTGTCAATTACTTTCTGTAAGAGAAGAAATTGATGTTCATTATTATAGATAATGAATCCAACTGATGTGTCGTATTTCATATTCTATTCTTCCTTCATAAACTATTATAACTTCTCCACATACCTTCTTGCCAATTCAAAATACTCTTCAGCAGTTTGTTTTGTCTTCTCTTTTTCTGCAACACTTAAATTAACATCATCATGAGTGAAGCAAGCGATCTTCCCCCTGATGTATGCACGGTAACACTTGTAAAAGTCCAGCAGTTTTGCAATATCTTCATCGGCGCTTAGTTTCTGATATTCGTTAATGAACTGCGTTGACAGTTTTTGTTGTTGATGGAAGTCTAAATCCATCGCCATAAACGCAATTTCAGCGATCACATCAGAACAAGGAAAGCGTTGGTTGAAAACAATCCCATCAAACACGATTGGTTTGCCTTCTTGGAAGAAGACGTTGCCGGAGTGAAAATCTCCATGGCAATGTCTAATTTTATCTTTGCTGACTCGTTGAGAAATAAGACTTTTATTTTTCGTCAGAAAGTTGTTTATTTTCTCTTGAATTTGTGAAAATGATTTGGCAGCTATCAATGTATCTTTATACTTCTCCGTTTGCTGGAAATTTTCATCCCAGTTGAATTTAACTGTATCAAATTTGCCGAATGAAGAAATCTCTTCACTTGCTGGCGCTCGAAGATGAAATTGATGAATCGTTTTAGCTAATTCTTTGATATTGCGCGTTGTCACTTTCTTTTCTCGGAGAAGATTATTCATCGTTGCCTCTGGATTCATCTGTTTCATCTTGACAGCGTATTCAATGATTTTGCCTCTGCCGTCTACCGAAATCTTGCCGGATTGATCTTGATTGATTGTTGATAGTCCGATGTAGAGTTGGGGGGAGATCAGAGAATTGTATTTTACTTCTTTTTCACACTGTTCTTTTCTTTTATCGAGAGTGGAAAAATCCAGAAAACCGAGATTCATCGGTTTATTCATTTTGTAGGCGAAATCTCCCGTGAGAAAAACGATTGAGACTGCCGTAATAATTGGTTTGACTGTTTTAACAGGATGGTGATACGATTCTGCTTGTTGTAATGCTTTAATTATTTCTTGCATGGCGAACACACTTCACTAATCTTACATCCATTTTGAGAATGGAGCTTTATAAGTTTTTAGAAACAAGAACCCATACCGAGCCACTACCCACTGGTCAAGTGTGCGACGCAGGTTTATATAGTTTCTATTACCATAAATAATGGGGTGGTTCTAATGGAACAAAATAAAGCGTTGGTTGTATTTCAGGATCAGAAAATACGTAGGACATGGTTTAATGACGAATGGTGGTTTTCGGTAGTTGATATAATTGAAGCGTTGACTGGAAGTGATAGGGCAAGAAAGTATTGGTCTGATTTAAAGACCAAGCTAATAGAAGAGGGGTTTGAGCTGTCCGCAAAAATCGGACAACTGAAGTTAGTATCTACAGATGGTAAATCCTATTTAACCGACTGTGTTAATACAAAGAACGCTTTTAGAATTATTCAGTCCGTTCCTTCTCCAAAAGTAGAACCATTCAAACAATGGTTAGCTCAAGTAGGTTATGATCGGGTACAAGAAATAGATGACCCTGAATTAGCACAGAAAAGAATGAAAGAGATGTATAAAGCAAAGGGATATTCTAATCAATGGATTGAAAAGAGAGTTCGGGGAATAGCAATACGTCAAGAACTTACAGAAGAGTGGAGGCAGCGTGGAGTTGATAAGCAAGTTGAATATGGTATCCTTACGAATGAGATTTCGAAAGCAACATTCGGAAAAACGGTTGAGGAGTATAAAGAATTCAAGAGCCTAAATAGAGAGAATCTCAGAGACCATATGGATGACATGGAACTTGTTTTAACCATGCTTGGCGAAGCCACAACAACAAGACTAACCAACGAGAGGGATTCACAGCAATTTCCCGAGTTGAAGAAAGATGCCCGAGATGGTGGTGATGTTGCTGGAAGCGCCAGAAAAGATATTGAACACAAGTTGGGTAAGAGTATTGTTTCTAGTGATCATTTTCTAGACCGGACCGAAGAACAGAAGAAGATTGAATCGCACCATAAGAAAATATCAAAATCTATATAACCAACAGAACAGCGAAATCGTTTTAAACCACTTCTGATCTTGTGAATAAAAATGATTCGCTTAGAAAAAATATTGGAAGTACCTCATCGGTATCAGGAGATTTCTGTCTCTGATGAGCGAATTGTTGGTCTAAAGATTAATCACCCCCAAGATCACGAAGAATTTCATCTAGATCTGCTTGATAAAGATGGAAAACTCGTTAAAGAATTCGGTCGGGATTATCAATTGCAGAGACCGAGTCACCTCTTTAAATGCCTCAATCCTTTTGAAGATGGAACTGGTACGGTAGACCCTCTGAAGTTACTTGGACATTATGTGACACTTCCGTTTCAAGCAGGGTATAACCATGCAACTCTTCCTGCTCAGAAAAGGTTTGTTGCTGGACTTCGTCAGAGTTTGGATCATCTTTGGGAACCAGCAAGCATAACTGCTACTGATGATCATCTCTTTGTTCTGGACCAACAATCTTATTCTCTTCTCGGACCGAGACGCTATTATGAAAACATTGATGTCAATCTTGCTATCTTTGATAAAGAAGGGAATCCATTAAAGAAAACTCTTAAAACTGGTGGTGATCCCGGTGATGTAAATTTGTCTGAGGTTATTCCCCTTCCTGCTCTTATTCGCGCATTTGAAGATAAACTTATTCTCGCCGATCGTGGCGGAAGAAGAATGCAACAATTTGATTCAGATGGGAACTTTGTGCGGGTGTTAGCGGATGACATTCCCGGTCGTATTGCCTATGGCTACTCTGATTTTGCTGTTGCATCGTCAGGTGCATATCTTGCGCTGAAATCTCAGCGGGGAGAGTGGGACACCGTTGCTCGTGTGACTCTTGATGGACAACTGACGATGCATGATTTAAGTGCCGATCTGGGATTAGTTTTTGGTCTGGCTGTTAGTGAAGATAATGTTTTCATTCGTAGCAGAAACGAAATTTTAACGTATACTTCTGATCTGAAATTGAAAGAGAGAACCCCGATTGAAGGAATCCCCGAGGATGGTTATTCTGCAGATTGGGATATGGCGCATAATCTTGAATTTCAACAAGGGGTATTATATCTCCCCGCGCTTCATTTTGGAGAATGGCTTTCCATTTTTGATAGAGTTCAACAACGTGGTCCCGCAAAACCCTCTATTTTTCAATTCTCAACGGAATGATCCCGTAGGAAATTATATAAATGTCTCTCATTTCTAACCAACTATGCCTCAACACGGTGACATCGTCAAAGTAACGACTAAAAAAGGGACAGAACAAGGAATGCTTATGCCTTCTCCCCAGAAAGATGTTCTCCTGATCAAATTGGATACTGGCTATAATCTCGGCTTCAAACAGGAAGATGTCAAAAGCGTCGTTGTCGTTGAAAAAAGTAAGGAGACGAAAGCCGTTGTTTCTAAACCTACCATTCCTCAGAAGAATCTTCCCACGATCTCCATTCTTCACACTGGGGGAACGATTGCCAGTAAAGTAGAGTATCGCACCGGTGGCGTGAAGTCCGACTTCAGCCCGGAAGAATTAGTCTCATTATTCCCCGAATTAAAACAGATCGCTAACATCAAATCAGAATTAATTGCCCAGATGTGGAGCGATGATCTACGCTTTAAACATTTCACATTAATTGCCAAGAAGATTGAAGAACACGTCAAAGCCGGCTCGCGTGGAATAATTATTGGTATGGGCACCGATAATCTTGCCGTCGCCGCCGCTGCCCTCTCGTTTATTGTTGAGAAAACTTCTGTGCCCATCGTTTTTGTTGGCGCGCAGCGTTCATCTGATCGCGGCAGTAGCGATGCTGCTGTTAATCTAATTTGTGCTGCCGAATTTGTCAGCAAAACAGATTTTGCCGGTGTGGCGATTTGCATGCATGAGACAGAAAATGATGATTATTGTGTCATTCTTCCGGCGAATAAGACCTATAAATTACATTCATCGAGAAGAGATGCGTTTAAACCAATAAATACGGGCATTATCGCGAGAGTTGGTTATAAAGACCGCAAAATCATCTTTCTCGAAAAAAATTATCCTCGCGTTGGAAAAGAACTTCTTATTAAACCAAAAATGGAAGAAAAAGTCGGCTTACTCAAGATTCACGTTAATATGTTTCCAGAACAATTTGAATTTTATCAAGGCTACAAAGGTTTAATCATTGAAGGAACGGGTCTTGGTCACACACCAGGGCAAGTGCCTAATCCCGAATGTGAGATTCACAAAAAAATCTATCCGGCAATCAAGAAGTTAGTTGCTTCCGGCTGTGTCGTCGTAATGACTACGCAATGTGTATTCGGCGGAGTCAACATGAATGTTTATGACAAAGGACGAGACTTATTGGGCTTGGGAGTTATTCCCGGAAAAGATATGCTGGCGAATACCGCTTTTGTGAAATTATCGTGGTTATTAGCAAATTACAAACTCGATGACGTGAAGAAACTTGTCGGTGAGAATCTCCGCGGCGAGATTAATGAACGATTGGAGTATCAAGAGGAGTTTATATGAATATTAAATGGGGCTGGTTGAGTCTTGGATCGCTTTTGGTTGGGTTTATAGCTCCTATTTTGATCGGGATCCACAGTATTATCTCAAGTAGTGTTTTGACTATTTTTTCTTTTCTTTCACTTTCATTTGGAATCGTTACTATAATCAAGCGTGATACTGAAAGTAAAACGAGCTTTATCATTGGGATTACTAGTTTGGTTCTAAGTCTCTTATTGTTAATTTTAATTATTCATGCTGATTTTTTTCGCCCATATTACTATGTTTCGGTAGCACTTAATTCTAATAGCTGATCCCCATGAAACTCCTCCTCCCTCTCCTCATCATTTTTTCTTTATTCCTTACTTCCTGTTCTTCCATCCCTCCCGAAAAACAATGTAAACTTGATTCTGATTGTGTCCCCGCTGCCTGTTGTCACGCCAGCGATGTCGTCAATAAAGATCATGCTCCTAACTGTAAAGATCAATTATGCACCCTAGATTGTCAAGAAAAAACACTTGACTGCGGTCAAGGGCAAATTAAATGTATTCAAGATGAATGTAAAGCGGTGATATCATAATGGAAAAGAAAAAGAAAAAACTAAGTTTCCTCGAACGAACCAAAGATCTTGTCCGTGATTTTATCTTTGGTATGCAAGATGGTCTCATCTCTAACCTCGGTCTCGTTTTAGGTGTCTGGCAAGGCGGCGGCGATAAGTTTGCGATTATTCTCGCCGGTTTAGCGAGCATGTTTGCCGGTGCGTTTTCGATGTCTGCCGGCAGTTATCTCTCAGCCAAATCACAGCGCGAAGTATTTGAACATGAAATTCGCTCCACCAAAGAGAAAATTAAACAAAATCCCCATCAAGGTCTCGCTGAGATGCGCAAGATTCTCCAAGAAGAACAGTTTGATGACGATGAAGTGGAAGCCTTACTCCATCATTTTGAACATCACAATCAAACCACATTCATGCATAATTATATTCAGAAGAAGTTAGGATTATCCGAGGAGCGATTTGAATTGCCTCTCAAGAATGCCATTGCCATGTTTTTCTCGTTCTTGACTGGTTCGATCGTACCCATCGCACCATTCTTCTTTTTTGCTCCTTCTACTGCCGCACTAACCTCAACAATATTAACCGTCTTTGGTCTGTTCTTTATGGGCTGGGCGAAATCGCATTATACTAAGATTCATTGGTTGAAATCGAGTTTGGAAATAGTTCTGGTCGGAGTTGGCGCGGCGGCCATTGGTTATGTTGTGGGATTTATCTTGAGTATCGTTAAGCTCTGATAAGTCCCGCGGTGTAAACAATCTTTATATATTTTTATTCTTATTATCCTAATATGGTTATTGAATACTTTGCTTCTCATTCCTACGATCGCAACAGAGATCAACCGTGGGAAGATCAACGCATCCCTTTATACCTGCCAGCTCCTCCGCCTCCCCAACCGCGCGATGTTCCCTACGAGAAAGGCGAAGGTATTGAAATTAAGATTATTCCCGACGATGACAAAGAAGACGGGGTTATTATCATTGATTTGTGAAAAAATCAGATTAATCGTATTTTGATTCCCAAAACTCCGTATCTCTTTTCCTCTTCTTTTGAATAATATTTTCTACATTGTTGCACACATTGTTCAACTGTCCAGTCTTTAGCATTCCACTGTTCAAGATTAATATCCTTAAAGAGTTCTTGAAATGATCTGTAGCGTAATAGACTCAGTACTTCCGTTCGTATTGTTTCTTTTAGTTCGGGTAATTTTGAAAAAGTAATCGTGTCCCCGATATTTAATGTTCTTCTCTTCTCATCATAAAGTCTAACTTCGATCAGCTGCTTTCCTTCTTTTATTCCGTAAAATCCTCCGGGAAAGAGTTTCATTTGATGTTCCATTTGATGTTCCATTTTAATCATTTTTTAGACTTAAGTTTTTAAATACTCGTATCATCTTTTAACTCCATGAAGTCCATTCCTCTCTCCTTCTTTGCCCGCGACACAGTAGAAGTAGCCAAAGAACTCTTAGGAAAGATTATTGAAATTAACGGCGTCTCCGGTCGAATTGTTGAAACCGAAGCCTACAAAAGAGATCCCGCCTCTCATGCCTACACAAAGACAGAACGCAGCAAAATTATGTTTGAAACGTATGGTCACGTTTATGTTTATCTCATTTATGGAATGTATCACTGTCTTAACTTCACCGCAGAGAAGAATGATGCTGGCGCCGTGTTGATTCGCGCGCTTGAACCATTAATGGGGATAGATGAAATGAAACAACGGAGAAAATCAGAAAATCTATCAAATCTTTGTTCCGGTCCTGGAAAACTCTGTCAAGCGTTGGGCATAAATAAAAATCATCATGGACAAAAATTAGGGAAAGACATAAAAGTATATGCTGATAACTATATTCTACCAACAATTGCCAGCAGTTCACGTATCGGAATTACAGAAAGAAAAGAATTGCCTTGGCGTTTTTATATTAAAGATAATCCATTTGTGAGCAAAAGAAAATAAATAAACAAACAAATACCATCAATCGTAAAAAATATCATGACCTCTCCCAAAGCTTTAGAAAAACATCATCGCGCCACTGAACTAGAACATTCTCCTGAAGATATTCGCTGGGCGACGCCCGATGTTGTTGCCCAATATCGCGCTAAACGTCTCCATTCCAAAACGATTGTTGACGTTGGCTGTGGTGTTGGTTTCCAGACGTTTGCCTTTGCCCAGCATTGTGGTCACGTCTATGCTCTGGAATTAGACAAAGAGAAGATTGAGAAAGCCAAACGCAATGCTGCTGTTCTTGGATTAAAAAATATTACGTTCATTCATGGAGATGCGTTATCTCCTGAGGTAATTAAACAATTGAAAAATGTTGATGTTGTCTTTTGTGATCCGCAACGTCTACCAGAAGAAACCGAACGGAAAACTGCTACGATTCAACCGGATATCAATCAATTGTTAACTCTTTATGGAAAACTAACAAAGAGAATTGCCATTGAGTTTCCACCCCAGATCAAAGAAATTCCATTCGATTGTGAGCGGGAGTATCTTTCTTGGCAAGGCAAATTAAATCGCTTGACGCTCTATTTTGGTAGCTTAAAGAGATCCGACAGAAGTGTTGTTGTTCTGCCCTCAGAGTCAGTTATTAATAATGATGGCGACGCAAAATTGAAAGAGACAACTGCCGTAGGAGAATTTATCTACGACGTTGATCCAGCCGCGATCAAAGCAGATCTGTTGGCCGAAGTATCTTCATCGACAAAAACAGCACTGCTATTAAAAGGCAAGACTACTCTCTTCACCTCCACTAAACTCGTGGAGAGTCCTTTCTTTGTTCATCGTTTTAGCGTTCTCACGACGACGGAATTTGATCCGAAAATAATGATTGATGTGTTGAAAGAGCTGCATGTTGGTCAAGTTGTCTTGCGTTATTCTGTTGATCCACAAGACTATTGGAAGATTCGTACAACGTTCGAGAAACAATTACGGGGGGCGAAGGTTGTCCATTTATTTAAGGTTGGCGAGAATGCAGTGATCGCCGAGGAGTTGGGTTGAGCATGACCAATTTCAAAGGCATCATCATTGAAGAATCTCTTGAGAATAAAGATGTTTTAAAGAAAGTGAAGATTATTTCAACGACCGTTGAGAAAGTTATCCCAGAGCATAAAACACCGTGGATTAAACAATGGACATTGCATACGATTGAGATTTCAGAAGAGAAAGCAGATATTATTGCAAAAGAATTAAGTGAGTCCATCGATAAGAAACATAAAAGTTCTTGGTTTGCTGATTTTGAAAACGAGAAAGATCATTATATTATTTTCGTTGGAAAATTCTTTAAAGTTAATAAAAAGAAGAAAGAGCAATATTATCCTGTTGTTGAGTATGCTGTTTCTCTTGGTATTCCCAAATATCAATTAGCTTTTGATCCGGAGTGGGAAAAGAATCCAAAGAGATTGTAAAACGGATTATTTAACATTAAAATGTTCTCCAACCTTCTCGTACACTTCCAACGGCAACACCGCAATCAACGTCTTCAATAATTTCTCTGATAATTTGAAGGAGTCAATCATCTCCAGTGCTTCTTTCTTTGTCAGTTTTTTCTTCTTGCTTTCATAGAGGTCAATCAATGAATCTCGTAATCCATTCCGCAGCTTCTTATCACGCTGCAGATGAAGCTTACGAATAACAAACTCACCATCGCTCCATTCTTTTTTTGCCACAACAGTAATAATCGCTGACTTTACTCTCGGCTCTGGATAAAATGCTTCTTTAGGCACTTCTTCAATGATCGTGATTGTAAAGAACGCCGAGAAGATCGGATGCTGCTGTGCTTTCAACGCAAATACTCTTGGGACAGTTAACACTGCCAGTTCAATATTTTTCGCTGTCGTTAAATACTGCAACAGTGGCTCGCAGATTTGATAGGGGAGATTGGATACTATTTTAGTAAAATCATTTCGTGTTGGCAGAATCTCTAAAGCGTTGCCAAAGATTAATTCTACATTCTTGGGCAAACTTTCCAGAACAGGTTTTAACTGTTCATCAATTTCGACGGCAATTACTTTTTTAATCTTGCTCGCTAGATCGAGGGTTAAGATACCTAAACCCGGCCCAATTTCCACTACAACATCATTCTCTTCTAATTTTGCTGATTTAATAATAGTCTTTAAGACCTCTTGATTAATACAGAAATGTTGATCTTTAAGCACATCTGGGGAGAGATGGTGCTGTTTCAGCAGTATTACAATGCGGTTGTAAAGAGACATGATTCGATTTAATTCTTTATTCTATTAAAACGTTTGTGTTTAATTTGCGTTAATCTTTTAAAGAAGATCGAAATTCACCTCTTATTGCGAGGGTGGGAGAGCGGTCAAATCCGCTAGCTTGAGGTAAGAGAAGCGAACTTCACAGTTTGCTTCTTAAGCAAATGGCTAGTCCCTTAGTGGGTACGCGTGTTCAAACAGATCTCCCAGATCTGGTAGGGGGATTCGCGGTCATCGCGATTCCCGCTCATAAGATCGGAGAGGTCGGGAAAGTCACGTCCCTCGCACTTTTTTATTGATGGATGTTTGGAGAATAAACTGGCAATGTTACAATTTTATGGAAAACAAGTACCCTATGATGGAAAAGAATTGGGAATCTACAAGCTACGAGATAAATCCGCTGCGGCAAGCATGCTTCCAGAATATGCCGTCTGTGATGTTTTTCACTTGGAAGCGCAGGCACGAGAAATCCCCCGTGAAAAATTTATCGATGCCATGATTGGTTTACGCGAATTAGCGCAAGAGCAGTCTGGTGGCAGTATTGGTTCAGTCGGATTCCTCTTAAGACCCACAAATTTCTCTGAAAAAAGGCAAGCACTAGAAAATACTCGTCATTTCGTCGATCAAGTACTTAATGCGTTGGAAGGAAAATAATAATCAAAAAATATTTTAAAAAATTTCTCTTTCTTCTTTACGGTTTAACACCACACACATTCAGTCCTAGCGGAATCGTTCCTTGCGCGGCATAGTACATCACGACCATACCTAAGATAAACGCCACGACAATCCACGTTGCGGGGTGATGCAGAAATGCTTTTTTATTCATGATCTCGACCTCTTTATGTAAGAAATGGTCTAGGAGTATAAAAGTTTAACGATTCTCAGTACGTATTTAGTTGGCCATTCGTCTCGCGGAAAATAGGTTGTGGATCCTCTTTCTCCAAAATAGAAATATGAAGAAATTATTTTCCGTTCCTATCCTTTCTGCTTCGCTAGCCACTGCGAGACGAATCCACAAAATGAAGAATCTACTTCATTTGTGCACAGAAGAAGTCGTTGCTTCTTCTTGTGTCTTGGCCCACTAACTAAATACGTACTATTCTCAAACGCGTTTCGTCGTAATCCCTTGTTCCCGATAGAAATCAACCATTGAATCTTCACCTAAGCAATGAATTACCCCTACTGCCACAACTGTTGGTTCAACAAGATAAGATAAAGATCGTTGCGCCATCTTTTGATTTCGTTGGACAATTGCTACTGTTTTTTCAGAAAATAGAAAGTACTCTTTTAATAATGCTTTCTCTTCACCGGAGAGATAATTTCTCAACAGACGATGACTATGTTCATGGATCAGTCCTGGTTGTTTTTTTTCTCGATCAACCATACTTTTAAGTATTGTTGGCAATCGTTGAAAGTATTCCGAAATAATATACTCTGTTTGTTCTCCAACCGTTTCTAAACCAGAGACAATTACATTTTGCGTATTTGCAGACGTTTTTAAAATCTCTTCAACTCCTGCTACGAGTGAAATACCTGCTGCGTTAAATAAAATGGATGACAATCCTATTGCTGGTGCTGTTGCTAACATTGATGGTTTGATTCCTGTGATTTCTCCCCAGCAGGCGCGTTCTTCCTGATCTAATGTTCCCCAATAATCTTCTATTTTTTGTGTCGTCAACGCAGCTATCAATTCACCCCTTTGACCCTTAGTCATCTCCAATTCTAAAAGTATATTTTTCTTTCCACACAGAAGTTCATCTGCGACAGGTTTAAAATCCGGCACTGAAGACCAATTTGGCAAGACATGCATTGTTCCAACTAAATGAGATTGTACTCCCCCGTAATCCAGTTCCCAAACAAAAGGTAAATTACTCATAGGAATATATTCTGATCGTTTATTCTTAAACCTTTCGTGAAATATTACTCCAAAATGACAACAGTAGCCATCAAAACCATTATAAACCATCCTTCTTTCTCTTTTCATATGACTTCAGAATGGACGATCACCCAAGAAGTAAAAACTTTGCCTAAATTAAACAATCCTCTCTTCATTGAGGGGCTTCCCGGTATTGGTAACGTTGGCAAAATTGCTGTCGATGTCTTAATTGAAGAATTGAAAGCCGTTAAATTATATTCCTTCTTTTCTCACAAATTTCCCCATTCTGTTTTCATCAACGAAAAGAATCTTATTGAAATGCCTAAAGTAGAGATTTATTACAAAGCCTTCGGCAAGAAAGATAAACGTGATCTCTTACTCTTAGTCGGCGATATCCAGCCGATTGATGAAGAGAGTTGTTATTATTTCTGCGAAGAAATTCTCACTCTCTTAAAGCAGTATCATTGTGCTGAACTGGTTACGACGGGCGGTATTGGTTTGCAAAATATTCCCGAAAAACCGTTAGTCTATTGCACTTCCAATGACGCGAAATTACTCAAAGAGTATACTTCCAATAATTTTGGTGTGGAAAAACAAATTTTCGGCGTCGTTGGTCCGGTTATTGGTGTCACCGGCATCCTTCTCGGTCTTGCCCAACGTTATAATATCAAAGGCGCTTCGTTATTGGCGGAAACATTTGCTCATCCGTTGTATCTCGGAATAAAAGGTGCAAAAGAAATTCTCCGTGTCTTGGAAGCGAAGCATCACTTTGGTATCGATTTGAAGAAAGTATCTCAGGAAATCATCCGCATGGAGAAAGAGATCATCAAGAAGACGCAGGAATGGGCTGCTGAGACAATTCATAATAAAGCTGGCGCCAAGCAGGTGGATAAAGAAGCGAATTATATTGGTTAAATGCAATTAATTCTTGTCAAAATTACTTAATTTCTGCAACCATTACTTCTTTCTCAAAATTTCTTTTTTTCCTCTTCATCTCTCCACAATCTTTATAAACATTCTAACTATCTTCTAGACTGATGAAAACAAAGAGGAAGAGATGTGCTACAGATAGTTCTATTTCACACATTTTCATTACTACTCGCTCCGGCCAGGTTACCATTTTTATCATCATTGGAATTCTCCTCGTCCTCGCTCTTCTCATCGTTGTCTTTGTCAAACGAGAATCTCTCACCATCAAACCGGAAGAACTCCTTCCAACCAGTAAAGGCGCAGTTGCCAGCTATATCTCTAGCTGTATCAAACAGTTGGGGGAAGATGCCCTTTCTCGTTTAGGAGAACAAGGCGGTTATGTCATCCTGCCGCAAGATATTGCCAACAACGGTTATGTCCATCTCCAAACTTCTCCGTTCACCGCCGTGCCCTACTGGGCCTACGGATCAACGATTGCCGTCCCACCATTAACAACCATCAAAGCGCAAATTGATTCCTATATCCAACAACATCTACGTGAATGTGTTCTTGGCACCGGTGCGTTCCAACAATCTTTCAACCTCATCGAAAAAAGTGATATTGCTGTAAACACCAATATCGCTGAGAACAATGTTGTCTTTAACGTCCGCTGGAATATCGAAGTGCAAGATAAACAAGGAGAGAAAATTACTGACCTCGTCGATCATGCCGCCGAATCACCCGTCAAATTAAAACATCTCTACGACACTGCCAGCCGCATCATTACTGTCGAAATGCGTGATCTGAAATTGGAGGACATCACCCAAGATCTTATTGCTTTAGAACATCCCGACGTTCCCGTTTCTGGATTTGAAATTAGTTGTACGCGAAAAGAGTGGAACATCGATACCGTTAAACAGCGCTTGCAAGATTTGCTTCGCGTCAACGTCCGTGAATTAAAAACTCAAGGCACAGACTTTGTCGAATTTCCCCAAGAATTACCTTACTATACTAATCATTACATCTGGGATTTAGGTGAGGACTTCGATCAGAAAAAAGTCAACGTTCAATTTCAATATAATAATAATTATCCGTTCACGTTTGATGTCCAACCACGTAGCGGAAATAAATTATTCAGCGGCTCTCTTGGTGGTGGAAACAATCCTCTTATCTCATTTTTCTGTGCCCAGAGTTGGAAATTCGTCTACGATGTCAGTTATCCCGTTCTTGTTACCGTGCAAGATGAAACTACTAGTTTCTTGTTCAAGATGGCGTTTACAGTTCATCTCAAACATAACATCCCCGATCGAAGCGATGTCCCCGTACAACCGCTTCCTTCAATCGCCGCTGCCGGTGCATATTCCGATTTACAATTTTGTAACACCCGTAATATTCCTACAACCATTACCACCGCCGAATTCGTCGATAATGCCCATGGTGTTTCCTATTCTGAACCGTTGGACAATGTTAACATTACCTATACCTGTTTACAATATCGCTGTGATCTAGGGCAGACCAATTATGATTTTGCTACTCTCGGTGACGTCGCCGCGAAGCAAATCAATCTTCCCTATTGCGCCAATGCCATTATCCGTGGACAAAAACAAGGCTACAAAGATAGTTGGACTAATCTTGTGACAAAACCCGCTGCGCAAGCACATCTTCAACTCCTTCCCGTCACGTTATTTCCCGTCGCTAACATCAGCATTCTCCAGCACGAGTTCAACAGTCCTGAAAATATTGGCGTGGGCAAACTGTTGGGAAATGATGAAACGGCAATCATCAAATTACGTTCCACCCAGAATGATCCTCAAACAAATCAACCGTTGGAAGAAGCGACGATTGTCATCTCTCCTGATCTTCCTAAAGATGCCGCTGCTCGCCAGCCGTTAGAATTTTTGGCCAAAGCCGATTTTACCTATACTTTAGACATCACCATCTTGAAAGGAGAGAATTTTGTCGGCGGCTATAAAGCAAATTGGACTGTTCCTTGGGATGCTCTTGCTTCTGCCGAGAAATTAACATTCCACATCATCAGTCGCGATAGTTCCTCTGATCTCGATCTCTTTGAATTATATTCCGGTTTAGAACAAAATAGCAAGTACCTGCCCCCACCGGCTTTAACCCAACAGTAAGAAGATAAAATCTAACAAACCACTAACGATGAATCACAACAATCATTCGGAAATGCGACAGAAAATCTTTGCTTTACTAGTAATCATTCTCTTTCTTAATCTTCCCATTGTCACGGCGTTAGAGATCAGTAATGTCAACATTGCTTCTGTTTCTCCAACTGGTGTAAATATTCAATGGTCAACAGACCAGGCCGCCGATTCATTTGTTCATTATGGTAAAGATGCTTCTTCGTTAAAGATTGTTGGGGATGCCAACAGTGTTACGAACCATGCTCTGCAAATTAGCGGATTAACACCAAGTACCAAATATCTTTACTCTGTTGAAAGCAGCAGCACAATTAATGATAACGATGGAAAACTATATTCTTTTGAAACACCCGCGCCTGATATTACTCCGCCGACAATTAATGTTAAGATTCCCGAATTAAATCCCGGGGCACATCTCCAATTATCTGGTGAAACAGAAATTGGCGCGAAAGTAGAGATCACGATTAACGGAAAGATTGGAGGCTCAGTAACTGCCATTCCTCAAGTAGAAGACAAAACAAAAGGAAACTTTACGTTTTCAGATCTAGTTCTTCAAGAAAACAGTAACAATATTCTCGCTCTCACGGCAACCGATGCTGCTGGCAATAAAGCAACCGCTCAAGGAACAATTTTCGCTGATACTACTAAACCAACAATTGACCTCAAAGATCTTCCTTCGTTGATCGCCGAGAACTCTTATCAATTAAAGAAAACAATTTCCGAAGATGTTCATTATGAGATCTTTGTCAATGACAAATCTGTCTCAAAAGGCGATGGGAAAACAATTGATGTTTCTCTACCGTTGAAAGATGGACCGAATACAATCAAAGTTGTATTGCAGGATAAAGCCGGCTTGAGCAGTCAACAAGAAGCCCAAATCGAATCTGATTCTAAACCGCCGACACTCAAAGCGGAGCTGACTCGTGGTAAAGAATATTATGAAGGCCGCGCCAGCTCGCCGATTAGTGGGACAACCAAACCCGGCGCGAAAATCTATCTCTATGTCTATCGTCCGCTTCCAACTGAATTTACCCCCACGTTTGATCGTCCGCGCGCCACGACCACGGCTAATGATAAAGGTGAATTTAATTTTGATGATATTTCTTTTTCATCAACGATCGCCGATATTTCTCTCCAGAAAGTGATGCCAAAAGAATTGCCGCCGGAGTTAGTCAAGATTAAAATATCTCCCGTTGTCGCCACCGCCAGCGAGCAAGAGACAACCTATTTTATCTATTTAATCGCCGAAGATAAAACGGGTAAAACTGTATCTTGGCAGCAGCAAGTACTCGTCAAGAGCTGCTTCTCAGGTAATGTTGATTTCTCCGTCGAGTCCATGCCCGAATTTCAAGCGCCCCTGCGTTTAGTGCCGCAGCTCGTTGATAGTGGTCGACAAGATGTCCAAGCTGTGTTTAAATTAGTCTACAATGGACAAGGTCTAGCAACACGTAATGCCGCCGGCGAGATTACTGAAAAAGGGGCGCGAGTTTCCGATATTGTTATTAAGAAAGCCTGTACGCAAGGGATGCTTAAAGATGAGAAATTTAATCTCGGCTGTAAGTTATTGCCAGAGCAACCAAAACCGCTGCCTAATGCCGATAAATCTGCCGTCTATGCGACATGGATTCTCCATCCTGGCCAAGACTTCAGTAACGGCAAAGAAGATTTCTGGAATGAATTTAAAAAACGTCAAATTGTCTTTCCACTGAAGATTCAGATCTCCTATCAAGATGTTGAAAGCAGAGATGCGCAAGGAAGTCCTGTGTATGGCGTGCAGAAAACACAAACTTCCTGTACTGATTTAAGCTACTTCGTTGACATTCCTCTCGATAGCAAAAAAATGATTCCTGATTTCTTGGCTAATCAAGGGGTTGATGCGTTGAATTGGACGATTACCCAGATTGGCACGGTGACACCGTATATTCAACAAGCATATTTGGTGACGGCATTCACTGGCATGGCTTCGTTTATGCTGCGCACCGTCGCCAGATGGGTACGCGTTTTTACATCAAAGTTGGAATATTATTTCTCGCAAGTAAAAACATTAATGTCGGATGAGAAACGGAAAGAAGAAGGCTGTCCTGCTGATTCTGGAACCTTATATCTCGATGATACGCTCAACGATTGGAAAGATCATCAAATAAAAAATATACCCAAAGATGTTCAAGCAGCCATTGAGAGCAATGATCCCGCCAGCGCCGCTTGGAAAAAAGTATCATTAGAATCGCGCTGTCCGAATACTGCTAATGCCTGGAAATTTGAAGCCGTGATGGATCAAGCCTACAAGTGGAGTTGGGATCGGGCGTTCTGCCGCGCTGTACCTGCGCGTTGGACGGAGGATAAAGATTTAGATAAAATCAATAGTGTCATCTTGAGTCAGCAACAGTGCGGTGTCAGCGGACAATGCGGCACGTTAACGAAAAGAGAAAATTGTTATGACGAACTGATTAAACCAAATAAATTGAATATTCAATCTAATTTGCCATCAGGTATGAAAGAGAGTGATGTAACACTCTGCTGGCTTGACGGGAACAGCAATCTCTATTTGGAAAAGCCCCACGCCTCATTAATGACGACAGAAAAAGACGATGCCGATAATGGTTTTGTCCGCTTCCTCTGGATCGCTAACTTATACTCGGTTACGTCCGTTCCTCGTTCTCCCGATATTATCGTCTATCGTCCACAAGGAGCGGAAGATATTTGTGTTGCTAAAGATAATACGTGTACGAGAGAATGTTCAAAGAAACCAGGTTACCGCGCCGATACTGAAAAGGGGAATTCTAACGGCTGTTACACTCAGAAAGCTGACGGCACTCTCGTTGCGAAAAATGGAGAAATTAGAGTTGAAGATCGTGTTGCTGCTGGATATACGCGTGATTGTTTCATTCAAAAAACGGGAGAGGCTTCTATTCAACTTAAAGAACTCAATAAAGATTTAGATAATTTGAATGTGCAGATTGCTAAAGCCAAAGAAGAAGTGGCAGGAGCAGCAAATGATAAAGATAAGAAAGCAGCAGCGCAACTAAAAGTTGCCGGTCTCAATACCGATTTAGCGCAATTAAATGTTGCGTTAGAAAACGCCAAGACAACAGCAGCAGAAAAACCCGAAGAAGAAATTGCTCACGATTCACAATCCGGCAAACCAATTCTCCAGCAATGCGTTTGTATGAAAGATACAGGAACAACAGGCACGCTAAAAGATTCTAGTGACTTCTCGATGCGTGTTGCCACTGCTAAAAATACAGAATCTGGAAAACAAGAAGCCTGGTCATATCAACAGTCACAAGTCTATAGCGAATCAAATCATCGAATTGGCACTTATTATCCTACAGAACGGTATTATTCCGGCAGAGACTTCTCCGGCGCATTCGGCGCCAATTATCTTATAGATTATTTACGGTCGCAAGAAAAAGAAGCGCAAGTAAATCCCAACACCCAAATTATCGGAGCGTTCCAAAGCGTCTGTCTCTCCGGCATTTTAAAAAATCTAAAACTCCTCCAAAGTATGCTCGCCGGCATTCAAGCGTGTTTGATCGAAGCAAAATATACCGGACTGCATGATGCTGGAATGTGTAAAACATTATTCACCGAGCAAGTCTGCGGTTTGATGTATCAAGGCATTGCCTATTTAGCAAACAGCTGTGTGCCCGAGGACTTATCTAAACAAGGCAAAGAAGGTTCGATCGCCGATATCGGAAAAGTATTATCGGGCGGATTTAGCGCGATGAGTGAAGCGGTTGATTCATCATTCAAAGATGCCGTTGCCGATTACGGCAATCCTGCTCTCAATCAATATTTCAAAGGCGGCGTGCAAGGCTTTTCCCAATCAATCTGCCTCGCCGCGTTTGGCTATGACTTCCCATTATTCAGTCAAGATGTTTTGCTTGATGCGGCCTATTCATTCCCCACAAAATCATTTCCCGTTGTTGCCCCAGCAACTCGTGAACTCAGCAGCTATGATCCGACGAAACAGATGGCCATCTTCAATTATAATATTGGGGCAGTTATTTTCCCGGGTTGTAAAATCAAAAGTTGGTCGATGAAATTGAAGTGTATCGGACCTGCTGATAATGGCAATCCTAACGTCGATCTCTCCTGTGGCGGCAAAGGCTGTGATTGTTTGAATTCACCGGGAACGGGCGCGGCATTCGAAGCGCAGAAAGAACAATTAATTACCAACGGTTTTAATTTGCCGCCCGCGCAGATGTTTTCCGTCCCTCTGGAATCACCGCAGCGTTTCACTGCCCCGTTCCGCTATGATCATGTTGTCGTCGAGTTAACGCTTGACCCTAGTGTGAAAGGCAGCGAAAACAAATGTATTGAGAGTGATTATCTCCAAGGAAACAAAGGGGTGTTCTATTTCCCGATCACTGATATTTCACCACCAAACGCGTTGTCATGTCATGTTGACGCTGCTTCCGGCCGCTACGTTTGTCCAGAATTATATTCTCTCTTTGGCTACGGTGGAGCATATTTAGAAGATCCCTACGTTAGCTGTTGGAACAAGAAAACCGAAACCTGGATGCCTTGCGATACACCTAACCTCTTCGTCTTAAATGATGAAATTAAAGTCCGCGCCCATGTCAACAGTGACGGCAAAGGTCAGTGTTTGAAACGAACCGTTAGTCCATCTGTGCCCGGTATTGAAACAGAAGGCGCAACTCGTCCGATTCTCCAGAATGTCCCCGGCGAGCAGTTTGTGCCAGAGGTTCTTGGCATTGTTAATGATGCTATGTTTGGCGGCAGCGCGCCGATTTTGATTCGAGCCGGCGGCGGCAGTAATAATTGTCCCGAGCGTCCAGAAGCAGTCCATAGTCCAACAGAATTAACCACCGGCGATACATTTACCTTTGGTTTTGATACTGCCAGTTCTGATGATAAAGTCAAATTACGTGTACCCAGCAATGTCAATATTGCCAGCGCTGGGTATGGTTTAAGTGGCAGTTATCTTGCTCATGGAACAGATATTGAATTGACAGTTGCCGACATTAATACTGTTCAATTCAGCGCTAAAGATTTCATTTTCAAGAATGTTCTTGGCGGCGTTAATCCCTCTGATACAAATAAACAATGCACTTATCAGGCCATCCCTCAGAACACCTATACACAGAATCAAAATTATCGTGACTTTACCGTTACCTATGAATTGTTGGAAAGAGATGAAGGCGGCAGCTGTGCTTTAGCAAATCAACCCGTTAAAACATCACTCGGCAAGGCAACACATACGCAGAAGATTCGTATCCAAAAACAAGAAACTGCCGTCAGCGGCTTGCAGCAGAGCTTCGGCAACGGAAATTATCAACAGACGCAAGAGTATGCGATTACCGTCTTGAATCAGCGCCGCGGTGATATTGAAAATGCCCTCGCCTACTATTATTATATCGCCAGCTTTGTCATGCTCGGTAAGAAAGATCCACAGCAGTATGCTGTGCAGATCAAAGATAGTCTTAGTGGTTTCTTTACCCGCCAGTGGGCGAGTCAGAAAGCAGCTGATTATCCTGCCGATGTTAAAGCCGTTGGTGAGTATCAGAAGATTGAAAAGTATCTGTGCGAAGTTGATGGAAAATATGAGGGGGTGAATGGCGGGTATTGTGGTGGTTCTGTTTCTGTTGGTGGTGGAAATGGGGATTCTTCCAACAAATGTTCTTCTTCTGATTATCCGATTAATGATCTTGCTGGAGATAATGCAAAATATGCTTATCGCTGCGATACCCAAAAAGCAAATTCTGCTTATTCTTGTCTCAAATCAACCGGACAACCTCCTTCCGGAGTTTCACAGCCGTTTACATTTACGGATACAGATTTGTTAGCGAGATGTAGTGGTGGCGGGGCGGGTGCGGATCAATGTAAGTCTGTTGGTTTCACTCTTGATATTGGTGATGAGTATTTACATATGTGTGTTAGCGCAACTGAAGCTTATAGTTGTGATCCAAAGACAGGCTCTGCAGTGAAGCAGTATCTGATTGCTGATGTGAAAAATACGGCACAAAAACAAAAATTACTTGAGGCGTGTAAAAATTCATGAACACCAAAGCGGCAAGTGTCACAGAATTAATTGTACTGTTAATCATTGTTGTAGTGACGAGCGCGACAATTTTATTATTAGTGAAGTTTAATGTCTTGACATTGAAAGTAGATACTAATCAAGAGCCCGTGTTGAATGCCGAATTTATTCCGTATGCGAGAGAAGGAACTTTAGTAGTGAAAGAGTTCTCGTTCTGCCGCTCCGTCGATGATGCTTATAACTGTCTCGGTGGCGGCGCGGTATTCACTTTTGATCAACCCGTTAATTTTCGTTTCGGTGTCGAGAGTAGTACATTTAATGGCGACATTAAAGTAATTAAGAATTATCGCATTCGCGGTCCTTTGGGAGATGTTTTATTAGACGTTGGAAACGATCAGCAGTATCAATTTGACGTTTCTAGTAATAATGATAAAGAAACGGTCTTGTTTAAAGATTACTTTGTCATTCCCTCTGGCTTGCCTAGCGGCGAGTATACATTGGAATTAGTTGTTGAGAATCCGTTGTTGACGAAGACGGCGACGTTGTCAGAGAAGTTTGTTGTTAGTAGTGGGGTGGAAGGATGAGACGAAATGTTTTTGGATTGTTTGTTGTACTTTTTTTAATATTGATCTCTTCTTCCGTTGTAATCGGTGATGTTACTTCTTTTAGTAATATTAATTTTAAAGTAATGACTTACAATATTCGTGACGGCTGCGGATATGATGAGGAATGTGGTGATCACATCAATGATCTAATAGAAGTAATAAACACCAAAAGTCCTGATATTCTTGTCATTCAAGAGGGGAACACGTATCCGAAGATACGTACAGCTTATACTTTACTAAAAAATAAGTTAACTGATTATGAAAGTAAAGCAGATGGACTGTTAGGTCGAGGAACATTTGTTAAGAAATCGTTCGGTTCTATTAGTGATTTTAAAGCGTCTACGTATGATACCAAAGGACCAAGTACAGGGGCGAATCCTGAACGTTATTATACTCGTGCCGAAGTTACTCTAAAGTCTGGTCCTATAATAGTTGTTTATAATACTCACCTTTTCCCTGTTCCTCTTCTTCTTGATGCGCAGAGCAAAAATAAAAAGCAATGTGTAGACTCCAAAGTATCGAGACCAAGTGTTGACTCTAATAAAGAGCAACAAGATTTCTCCACGACAGAAAAACAGGCTGCAGAATTAGCTGGCATTGTCGCAAAAGAAACATTACCTGTTATTGTCATGGGGGATATGAATGCTGAGAGTGATCATCTCTCTTCACTGAGCTCATCTCTGACGGAAGTAGAATTACTCCCTAAGCAACCAAAAACATTTCCGATCAAACCTTATTGCGCAAATACCGCTACCTATGGCTTTCAGGATTGGTATCAAGATTTAGATCATATTTTTTATAATGGTTTTACTGCTTCTTATGGCACGGTTGTTACAACTTCACCAGCCCACTTAGCCTCCGATCATTATCCCGTTGTTGCGGCGTTAAGTATTGATCCCTCAAAGATTAAGAAAGATCCTTGCGGCAACGCCAAAATCGCCATCATCGGCGCCTCTAATGATGTTGATCTGGCTGGACGCTATCCTTCTCTCATTCGAGGGACTTGTCCTGGATCGACTGTACTGGATTATGCAGATGAAGGAAAGTCCATTCAAGAGCAGGAGAGTGAACAATTACCGAAAGCTCTTAATGGAAATCCGGATGTTTTAATTATTGATCCTTCTGGAAATACTTGTGCCAAGAATCAGAATGTAGATCAAGATATTGATGCATTAAAGTCTGTGATTCAAAAAGCAGGAACTGCTTCTATTAATCAAATTGTGGTCTTGACTATTTCACCACGACACCTGATAGGTGATACAGAAATAAGTTATCAAGCTTGTATCACTGGGTTTAATGCTAAAATAGAAGAGCCGAATGCCCTTGCTGAAAAAGTTAAAGTTGTTAATATTTATCCTCCATTGTTGAAGTCTGGAAGTGGCATTCTCTGTGATCATTGTTCTGGTCCGGATACGGAAAATGAGTTTAAGCATTGGGATCCATCCGGTCACCAATTAGTCGCAAAACAAATCTTAACAGAAGTATTCGGCTACAATGGTCTACTTTCAACCGGCGCTACTTCAATAACCACCGGTTCTGGTTCTGCTGGCATTGCACCGATCGCAGGTCAACAAACCATCGCAACTGTTTCGATCGATCAAGGCTGCGCCATCAATCAGCGTTGTAAAGATATTGATACAGCTTGGAATGTTTTTGGCGGAGTATTGGGATTACATTCCGGTCAAGTTTGGGTTCCAGTAAAGAATACCTGGATGGCGTTTAATGATGCTTATGGTGCGAAACAGACGGCAGTACAAGCAGCTCCCACAAAGGGGGGCGGAAAGTCGGGTGGATCAAGTGGTTCTGGCGTGATTGAATGCGCGACAGCGTCGACAGATATGAGTAATCAACAAAAAGCACTGTTGGATACGATTGCCTATGCTGAAGGAACTACGTCTTGTTCTATTCGTGCAAATGTTCCTAGTTATAATATCATGTTAGGTTGTAGAATAATTAGAGATTTGTCTGGTCATCCCAGAAAAACTGGAGAAATGCCAGTGGGTGGATTTCCTTTTGGAACAGAAGGGAAAACATCAACTGCTGCGGGTAGATATCAATTCTTATATTGTAGTAGAAAATCTTGTGATTACTTCTTCTTAAAGGGTTTCTTCCCAGTAGAACAAGATAAAGAAGCTTGGAATCGTGTTGAAAAAAAGCATGGTGTTTCATTAAATCAAATTAAAAGTGCAGGTGTGGATGTAGAAAAATGGGACCCTCTATGGGATAAATTATCTTTAGAATGGGCTTCGATAAGAGATAATTCCATGGGAAAAAGTCATTATAGTCAAGGAAGTGGCAAATCTCACGAAACATTAACCAACGCATACAATCTCTGCCTTAATTATTATACTAACAGTGGAACTGGTAGTAATAAATTTAATGTGAACAGTGGAAATGCGGAAGGGAGTCCAATCTCAGATGAACCAAGTTCTGAACTAACACCCACAACCCCCGGCGGTCCTGTAGCAGATCAAGCTCCAACTACATCTTCTAGTCTCAAAGTTCTCGTCATCGGAGATTCGCATACTGTTGGAAGTTACGGCTCAAATTTACATCAGTTATTAAAAAGCACTGGGGCGAAGGTAAGAAGTTATGCTGTTGTCTCGACGACAGCTAAACAATGGGCAGATAATAATTATAAAGGCTATAGCTCAATGAAGTTTATTGATGAAAAGGGTGTTAGTTCATTCTCTGTTGAGAAGAAAGGTCTTGCTCCATTAAAAACAGAATTTCAACCAAACATTATTATTATTACATTGGGAACTAATATGATTGATGGATCTCGGCATCTTTCTGAAGCTAAAACGCTTGCTGAAATGGCCGCATATGGGGCAACATGTTATTGGGTTGGTCCTCCCAAAACCACGGCTACTGATCTTAAAGACCAGTTAGTCCCATTCATCAATAAACTAGAAAAAATGGTTGAGCCATTCTGTACTTTTATTAACTCTGTACCACTATCTGATGCTGATAAACTGAGCAAAGATGGTATACATTACACTCCTGCCGGTGGAAAAGAATGGGCCACTAATGCATTTAATAAGCTTAATTTAGGGGAGGCAAAAGAATAATGTTTGTCCCCAAAAAATTCTTAATCCTTCTTGTATGTATTATTTACCTTTTCTCTCTCACCTATTCCATCTCTGCAGAATGTGAAACTGATCAATACATATCGTTGGCATATCCTAATGAACTGTTCATTGCAAGCGAAAGTCGATTCATTGAGATTCATGACGGAACAGAGAAATACAAGAAAGCTGAATATAAATCTTCTAATCTTGATCAAAATTTTCCTTCTGCTATTGAGAGAGACAAAGTCTATTCTACTCGTCCACCTGCAGCACCCCCAAATAAAGGCTACATTTGGATCCCCAAAGAAGCATGCGGAAAAAGTGTTGACCTGCTGATTGCCCTGCATGGCTGGCGTTCTTTAAAGTATCCAACGGATAGCGTTTATCTTAACATTCCCGGACAAGAAACAAAACAAAAAGAATTTGACACAATCATTCGTTCTGCCATCAATTCCAAAACTTCTGTCCCCATCATCGTCGCCGCTCCTATGGACGATCGTGGTCCACATGAAGAAGTATTTCAAGACGCTTTTGACATCAATACTTATATCTCTCGAATTAACATCCTATTAATTCCGACGAGCACTACGATTGCGCGAGTAAGTCTTCTCGGCCACAGTAATGCTAACTGCGGCGGCAGTTTAGCTAAATCCGCAATGAATCTTCAAGGTTATCCTCTCTATCTTTATGCTTCTGCAGATGGCACCTGCGGTGCGACAAATTTCTTTGAAATAACAAATCATCGCTCTCCTGAAAAATATGGACAGACTGAGAACTTCGATCTCTTAAAATCCCTCAAACAGAAAAATACAATTGTTTTTCACATGCATCAAAATGACGTTGGAGCAGCAAAAGCAATTAAAAGTGTGAGTCCTGGTAGTAAAGATGCGGCCGCTCAATTTCCCGAAAAATTTGTCGATACGTGGATGAGCAATGACGGCAGACTATTCACCTATAAAGTGTCGCCCAGTTTAGATGAACCTGATAAAATTCACGGCAGAATTCCCGGTGATCTTTTACAGGAAATTCTCCCTCGTTTCTTTTCTCCAACGGGAAAACCAATTCTTCCCACCACTAGTTCGACACCGTCAAAAGCAACTCCACAAATTCAGGGTGGAACGACTAACGCCGGGCTGCTGACATCTCAGAATTGTGCTATCAACCAACGCTGTCGAGATATCGATACCGCTTGGAACATCTTTGGCGCAGTGTTAGGCTTGCATCCCGGAGAAGTCTGGGTGCCTCCGAAGAATGCCTGGAAGACATTTGCTGGAGTGTATAACCCACAGCCGCTTAATCTTCCTCCTACTGCTGTAGGAACGGGTGCCACTCCTCCCGCCGGCACTACTTCTGCTAGCTGTAAAATAATCTCTAACAAGATATCTCCTCCTAATAGTGGCAAGAGTGCTCTTTCCGGAATTAACTTTAAGCATTATGGAAAATTAGATATTGGAACTTCCTCTTGTGCACGTTCTTCACCATCTGATTTAATAATCCTTCATGATGGGGGAGCGTGGGGCGGGAAAGATTGTGCCCAAAGAGATGTTGTTAAAGACTTAATTCATTTTTGGACCGTTGGCAAAGAAAAAGAAGGGAAAACTATGCTTTCCTCCCATTACTTTATTTGCGGCAATGGTGAAATTTATCAGATGGTCTCTGAAGACTTGGCGGGACGCCATGCTGGATGTCCGGATGGTTTTGGTAAATCTAAATGCCCCATCAGTTACGTTAATTCTCGATCAATTGGAATTGATTTGCAGGATTATTCCTCAAAAGAACCAACCAATATTTACTCAGATGCGCAATTAAAATCTCTTAAAAAATTATTGGATGATATTGGCCAAAGAAATAAAATTCCCATTGATGATACTCACGTTCTTGCCCATTTCGAAGTTGTTAAACAACATCATGACGATCCATTAAAGGGATTTAGGTGGGAGTTGATTGGTCTGAACGATCATCGTAAACTAAATGGGCCACATGTTATCCCCGGAATTGTAACTGATAGTGATTTTCCCCCAACAGACAGCTTTCCAACTCCTAAAACTGAGGAAGTTGGTGAAGGTGATGATGCGGCCGCTCAGATGGACTTAAAGCAAGTCACGATCACTTCTAGCGGAAATAATAATCGGAAAACGATCATTGTTACTTCGCCGTCATTCGATAAATCTCAGGACGCCCCTTTTTACTTTTACTTTGGTGGTTCTGGTTCTTCGCCAGATTCAATCATTAAAGCAGTAAAACCAAAGATAGAACAGTTATTTGCGCAGCAGCCAAATGCCGTGTTGGTAATCCCTCAGATACCGTCAACTTCTGAGGGTACATGGATGAATAACCAAAATGGGAATTATGTCAATTTATTTGATGAAGTTCTAACGGAATTAAACTATGGGGATAGCAATACCATCTCATCAATAACTTTTGGTGCGCATAGTTTTGGTGGTGCAGCAATTAAGAATATCTTAACACTCGTCCAAAATCTCCCATTAACAAAACTAGTCTTTCTCGATGCTTGTTCCGGAAACTGGTGTCAAGAAGCGCAGAAATATGTTGATGAAAAGAACATTGAGATGGTCGTAGTGCAAGAAAAAATTGGGTTCGGCACAGTAAAGCTGACTGAAGATATACTTCGAAAACAGTTGACAAGCAATAACATCCATTTAGAATTTGTCAGCGATTCTCATTACGCTGTATTTACCAAATATTTTGAAAAAATTTATTCCTAATCAATCCCTTTTCTTATTCTTATTATAATCAATTAATTTCTCAATGATCTCCATCACTTCCAGCGGATTATCAATATCGCGGATTTCAAACGTATTCTCCATCCCACTTCGAATGTAGACCGTGCCGTAACCTAGTAATCGCTGCAGACGGCTCTGTTTAATATTCAAATCTGGAATAAATGCCAATGCCTGAAAATAAACATTCTTTTTACTCTGTTTGAGAAATCCTTGGATCGTTGTCAGCTTGCTTTCCGTAATCTTATAACGGAGAAGTAAGCGATTTAATTCTGCCCAACCGATTGATGTTAAAGACAGACCTAACACAAAATAGAAAAATGTTTGATTCACAATCAATCCTTTAAATAAAGAGTATCCTAATAGCCCCAAGAGAAAGAACCCGCAACCGTATTCTAACATAAATGCTTTGCGTGTCTTACGCAATGTTCTGATCACTTCCTCTTTTTCTCTCGATTGGAGCAGGTCTTGAACTTGACTCATGATTTAAACAAAGCCCCAAAACTTTATATATTTTGCGGGGATCGTCTAGATCCATGCCCGAACTACCCGAAGTTGAGACCGTTGTTCGTCAATTAAAGAAGACTCTCTGTGGCAAGACGATTCAAAAAGTCCAAATCAAAGATCAAAAAGTAGTTGATTCCACTATCCTCACGATTCTTCCCGCGCATATCACTGATATCACTCGAAGAGGCAAATCTATCATCTTCTCGTTAGATCAGAATCGCTATTTGCTTGCCCATCTGCGCATGACCGGTCATTTTCATTATGTGCCTCCAAATAAGAAAGACACCCAACATCAGAAATATCTTTCGGGGACATTCTTCCTCAACGATCATTCATTTTTCACGTTTAATGAAATCAGAAGATTTGGTGGTATCAAACTCCTTACTGCTGATCAATTAAAACTATTTTCCTCAAATCTCGGCAGAGAACCGTTGGATTCTTCTTTCACTTTCCAAGAATTTAATTTCCTTTTAGAAAAATTCCCAAAAGGGGTCATCAAAACAAAATTATTGGATCAATCGTTCATCGCCGGCATCGGCAACATCTATGCCCAAGAGGCATTATATCGAGCAGGTATTCATCCGCGGAAGAAGATTAGCGCAATCTCAAAACAGAGATGCGACAAATTGTATCATTCCCTGCGCAACCTTCTCCAGCAAGCCATTGAACATAATGGCACAACAATTCAGAATTTCAGCCACATCGATGGTATTGGACAATTTCAAGACTTCCTCTCCGTCTATCAGAAAGATCATTGCCCCCGGAATCATCTCGTTAGAAAGATTAATCAAGCTGGACGTGGTACCTATTATTGTCCGAGGTGTCAACGTTAAATGGTCTGGAAAGAATTATTCGAGAAATTAAAAGGAACGCCCGAGCCAGAAGTAGAATATCCTAACCGCTTTCTTAAATTTTATCATGGTAATAAAAAGCGCCTCTTAAAAGAACGCAATAAGTCCTATTACGACAAGCGTAAAGAAGGCATCTGTGTCCGTTGTCATCGCCCCATCGTTCCATCGATCATTTTCTGTTCCTATCATCAGCAGAAACAAGTCGAGTATAATAAAAAAGCACGAGGTCAACATCATGAAGTCGGAAAAGGATCCTCTCCAGAAAAAGAAACTGAAGAAGAAAAAAAGTGATGACCGGGAATATGATCCAGAATCAGACTTTCCAGTTCATGAAAAGTATACGAAGGAAGAGCCGTGGAAAGAATAATTCAACATTAATATCTTAGTGTTCTTCGAATATAATCCATCAATCCGTTCATTGGATCTTTTCCATAAACTGGAATATTTACTTCTGCTAGAGTTGGATATTGCTCTGGGGAAGCTGTAGTTACAACAACTGGAAAAGAAGGATGTGCTTTTCGAATATATCGTGCGATTTCGCTTCCTCTTGGTCCCGGGTCCATAATGCTTTCTAAGACAATTAGATCAAGACCTTCTATGCCTTTCTCTAGGCGACGAGCGGCTTCTTGTCCTGAATGAACAACTTCTACATCATAGTTTGCTGAAAGAAGTTGTCTATAATTCTCTGCTGTGCCTGGTGTACTTTCTGCAATCAATATTTTTTTCTTTTCTGTCATACGTATCTCATTTTGGTTTGTTCTTTAAAAATGTTTTGTGAAGTTTTCAGCGAAAATTATTTAAACGTCTCACCTTTTAAGAGAAACTATGGGATTTGAAAATAGGGAATTTGTAAGAGATCAAAAAATATACAACACGACATTTGAAGCGCTTGCTCGTATGGAACTTCCCGATTTTTCATGCTATGATGGGAAGTAAAGTAAGGGAGGCCATGCATCATCTGTGGGGTCGGGATTTTAGATTTGATACTGAAAACAAAGAATATCTCTTTGATCAAGTTTCTCGATTAAGTGGAGGGTCAGTGTGTCTCCGACGAGGAGATTATTGTGCTTAAACTTTTGAGTTGTACGATCGACTTCTGATTAGGAATTGTAACTTGGAAAAGAAATTAATCTTCACTTACTTTGGGGATCCCTACTTTGAATTTATGGAATAGGATTAACTTTCCCGTTATTAGATATAGTCATCCACGTGGATTTTTCGGAACGAAAAATCGCCGCGGCTGACTATATGTCAACCAACGAATCGGCATCTTCTGGTTGGTTGACTATATCTATCCATTCTTTTTCTTAACTTCCTTCACCTTTCCAAAACTAAATATTTCCCCCTTACTTACCACAAAAACATCAAATGAATCAACGGTTGTCAAAAATGGGCTAAGCATCTTCTCTTTGAGAATATCCGTCCCTTCGAGCAGTGGATTAAAACTCGGCACGGCGATTAATTCTTTGCCTTTCCATGTGCCGCGCAAAAAACATTTATATTTCTCCCACTTACTTCCTTCACGAATCGTTATCGCCGGATGTTCGTGGCCGATGATAACTCTTCGAGCATCAGTTTCAACGAGTTCGTCACCGTGCATAATCAGTGTATCACCCACTCTATACTCAGCAACAACTGTTGTCCGTCGTTTATCAGCAATCGGCTGAATAATCGGATCATGATTGCCTTTAATAATAATCACTTCCTTGCAATGTTGCAACAGAAAATCAATCAATTGCAACACTTCGCTCCATTCTTGACGCAGCACTCTCCCGAATTCGTGCTTCAGATCACCGTTAATAATAATCTTCTCCGGCATTACTTTTTCAAAGATTCTCTCTAGAATCGTCACAATCTCTTTCAACTGAAAGCGCGGCACGAGAACACCTTTATGCTGCAGCGCCTCTTCATAGCCAAGATGGAGATCATTGATAATCAGAATTCTTTCTTGTTCGAGCCAGAGAGATGTTTCAATCATTTGGATGTTTTTGGAGATTTGCATATTTTTTCGTTTACGCTCTTTAATTTTTTGTAATTTTCTTAAAATAAATAATCAAAATCTTCAAGATCATCAACAATTCTTCTCCGAAGTTGCGCATCTTCGCGTCGACTAAAGCGATGGGCAGTTCCCAGATCGATAATTTTAGTAGAAGAGTAGTCTGGCGACACGACAATATTGCGAGGAAAAAGTTCTAAGTTGGCAATTCTTTTAGCATGCAGTTCTCTCACCGTATCTTCTAACGAGGTTCTTATCTCGTCAATGGATTCTCTTGGAATTTTTGAATGATTCTCCGAGAGATCATTTCCCTCCATATATTCTTTTAATAGTGCTACGGGTTTACGATGTGGCTGTTGATATGATTGAACTAAATGTGTAATGCCGCTAACATCTTCGCATCGTAAGAGAATCTTTCGTTCGTGGGCGAGATGGTTTCTATCCCATTCATCTATTGCAATTTTCAAAACGTAGAAATTGCCATCTCGTTCTACTTGATAAACTCCTACCGAAGATGGTTCTAGAGTTCCTCTATACTTTAACGTTGGATCTATTTTATAACAGATATTTTGCATTTTCTCTTAACTTTGACAAAATCTTTATAAATTCCATGCCTCTGAAACGAGAATAGTGCCCTTGTAGCTTAGCGGTGGAGCAGTCGGCTGTTAATTGCAAGAAAATAATTTCTTGCGCCGAAGAGAAACCGACCGGTCACCAGTTCGAAAAAGCGTTGTGTCCGTTTCCTCGTTCACAGGCTTACGAAGTTCTGGTCAAGGGCGCTTTTTTCATAATCTTTATATCCCCTTCTTCTTCTTCTAATGCTAATTTATGGTTAGTCAAAAAGAAATTCCTCCCTACACCTTAGACGAGTCTCGTGAGATGGTACTCTATTTTGGTTATATCACTGATGACGTTCGTATTAGATGTTATGTTCCTACGACCGTTTTTAATAAAAAAGTAGCAGTTATCAAAGCTTACCAAATGGAAAAAGATTCCGCACAATTACCTAATATTCCGGAATTAATTCTCGCTGAGAAATACGTGAAACTTAAATCTTTACCTGGCTATAATCGGAATCAACTAAGACTTGAATTGAACAAAGAAGATGAACAAGCCGTGTCTATTGCTTGTGACAATCTTGAGGAAAAGTTAAGAAAAGCCTAATCTCACTTCTTTAACCCTTCCGTAAATATCTTCTCGGCAATCTTCTCCATCAGCGGCACATCAGCGCAATTCTTGAACAGAATCTCCCCATATTTATGAACAACCGCCTCCACTCCTTCTTCTTTGATCACCAATAAGATTGGCGTTTCTAATACGACTTCTATCTTTTCGGCAATCCATTTCAAGTTTAATTGCTGCTGTTTCTTTAACTTAGCTGAGTATGTCGCTTTGGTTTTGCATTTCTCTACCGTGAATTCGATTGCCATAACTCTTCTATTCCTTTTTCATTTTTAAACTCTTCCTCGACAAAACCGAAGCATTTATATACTAAAATTGTTTCATTCTAACTATTACAATAGAGGTGATAGATAGTGGCGAAAGCAAAAGCAGCTCCATCGATACTAAAGAAACAGGAAGTAGAGTGGCATCGTATTGCTCACTATTCATTCTTCGTTGGTCTCTTAATCGCAATTCTTGCTGGGTTCTTCCGAACTGTTGTTTCAACAGAAGTGTTAGTCACTACCTTAGTCCTTCTCGGTCTACTTGTCGGCTTATTTAATCTAACCGCCAAAGAAACAGTTCCGTTTCTCGTTGCTTGCATCGCCCTAATGTTGGCAGGAATTGTCAACCTTGGTTTAATTCCTGGTGTTGGCTTATATCTTCGTTCGATCTTAAGCAATCTTGTCGTCTTCGTCGTTCCAGCAGCAATCATCGTAGGAATGAAAACGATCTGGTCGTTGGCATCCGATTAAGATTTTTTTCTGATTATCATTTTTTGTTTCGTAACTTTTATTAATCCCCTTTTATCTTTCTCTCCATTGGTTTCCTTGCAGAAGCAAAAACATGATTGTCCTTATTGTAAGTATAAGTTTATCTCTGTCACATTTTCCGGCGTGCAGAAAGTATGTTGTCCTTGTTGTAAATTGTGTATCAAATTATGATCATTTTTCTTACTGAGAGATGATTAGAACAATTTAAAAATAAAGAATATGTTCTTAAAAATATGTCAAATAGATTAATTGGACTTAGACCAAGACCATTGGAAGTTGAAAAGACAAGGGCTGTGGGAGTGGGAAGTGAGATTGCTACCCTTGCTGACCTAGAACGGAAATTAAAATCTAAACTAGATGAACTAATTAATTTAAGGAAATCACTAGATAAATTAAAGAGTGAGGTAGAAATAAATTTACTCCCCTCTCTAAAATTCATTCAACTTTCTTCGCTGCGGATGTAAATCTTCTAGTCTTTCATACAAGTTCTGATACTCTCCATGAGTGTGGTACAAGCCGCTGACGTGAAGCAGATCGCCCTCACAACTCTCCCAGATTTCGCGAATCTTCTGTTCCATTGTTTGATCCCGTTGGATAGTTATATCTCCCGCCGGCAATCGGGCAATTTTTTGAAATCCTTCTTGGTAACGATATTCCACATGTCTCTCGAGATCTTTCTTTGAAAGAAAAGTATAAGAGAGATATTCTGCCAGAACGACAGCCATGCCTTTTGATAATTTCATTTCCGCATTTAATTTTTGAAAAAAATAGCCAATAATTTCTGCTTGTTCTTTGACAAAAGCGGGTTCACTCCTCTCTAAGTCGGAGAAACTAATTTCCGTACCATGATCTGCTCCGAGTGGAGCGTCTATCCGATGGATATTATATTTTTCACTCGCTTCTAGGGCGAGAGCAAGCTTCGCTTCGTATCCTTCTTGGCGGAGAAAATATTTTACTGCTTTGCTATAAAATTGATCTTTAAGTCCCATTTCAAGACAGACCCATTCGGCAATGATATCGACAAAGTCTTCGCGTAAAAAAGGGGCGGGGTCTTCCGCAGTAATCTCGAAGGTAATATCGCTTGGCTTCGTTTTACTGATTGCCGAATAGAGTTGTTTCATTCCAAACGGATCGCTGTGTAGTGTTCCTACGAGGATCAGTTTCTTCTTCACCTTATTTTCTGAGAATTAAATTATATAAAGAATCTTTACACTACCCCAATCTCTCATCAATTTCTTTTGCCACGCCTTCTAACTCCGCAAAGATTTCTAATACATCGCGTTGAATATCTTTCACCACCTTAGCTAAGTTGACTTCTCGTAGAATATACCCCTCTTTCTCGTGTAAAACAATCCCTGCATCCATCAATTTGTCAAGGTGATGCACTACTGTTCCTCGTGTTAAATCTAACTTTTCAGCGATTTCATCGGAGGAGATTGGCTCATTGCGGCGCGCTTTCTGAATCACCGTGATGAAAATCCGAAAGCAGCTGCTATCTTTATCTCGCAGATTAAATAAACCCAGAGAAGTTCCTAGCCATTGTAATTCTCGATTGACATCAGCTTCTTGGGAAGTTTTGCGTACACGAAGGATCGTAATGCGGTGGGTCATGTTCTAGGTGGTTTGGAACGCTATTTTTAAATTTTTCCCACAAAATTTATATATAGGTTGCATTTTAAGTGAACAACGTTGACCTAACGTCAACAGAAAGGAGAATTAAATCATGAGTGAAAAAAAAGATACGACTGCCACCGCCGATCATCAAGACCAACCTCTCCCCGAGGCTGTCCCGCTTGACCCTCTGCAGACGGTTGACGGACTGAAAGATCTCCTCCTCAGAACACAGGCCAACTTCGAGAATTACCGCAAGCAGACCCAGAAGCGTATCGAAGAAATTCAACAAATGGCAGCACGTGACGTTCTTGTCCAATTGTTGCCGGTCATTGATAACCTTGAATTGGCATTAAAAAATGCTAATCCTGCCCACCTTGCTGATTTTGTAAAAGGCGTAACTCTTATTTCCAACCAGTTCACAACCCTCTTAGGAGAATTAGCTGTCCATCCTATTCCTACGCAAGGAAAATTTGATCCATCCCTCCATGAAGCAATTATGAAAGCTCCTTCAGATAAATCTGAAAATGTTATCTTGGAAGAATTCCAACGCGGATTCACTCTTCACGGCAAAGTCATTCGCCATGCCAAAGTAAAAGTCAGTGCTGGACCAGGTACTCCAACAAAGAACGAACATAAACCTGAAACTAAAAAATAATTGACAACTAAAAGATAAAATAATAAATAAAAAAAATAAAACTTAAAATAACAACCACGAGGTACAAACCATGACAACCAAAAATTCAGTCTCTGGAGCAACAATTGGAATTGACTTAGGAACCACCTTCTCCGCAACAGCTATTCTCGAAGCGGGAAAGGCAACAATCATTTCTAATGCCGAAGGAACAAGAACGACCCCCAGTGTCGTCAATCTTCGAGAAAAAGAAATCACCGTCGGACAAATTGCCCGCAACCAAGCGGTTGTCGATCCACTCCATACCATCCGTTCCATCAAACGGAAAATGGGAACGAATGAAAAAGTAGAAATCGATGGTAAAGAGTATACTCCCGAACAGATTTCTGCAATGATTCTTCAGAAACTGAAACGAGATGCTGAAGCGTATCTTGGCCAACCCGTGAAAAATGCCGTCATTACCGTTCCCGCTTATTTTAACGACGCCCAAAGGCAAGCGACGAAAAATGCCGGAGAAATTGCCGGTCTTAACGTCTTGAGAATTATTAACGAACCGACGGCCGCAGCACTCGCTTATGGGGTCGATAAGACGGCTGAACACACCATCCTTGTTTTCGATTTCGGCGGTGGTACATTTGATGTTTCCATTTTAGAATTAGGGGACGGTGTCTTCGAAGTAAAATCGACAAGCGGCGATAACTTTCTTGGTGGTGATGACATTGATGAGATCATCATCAATCATCTGGCGACGAACTTTAAACGTTCGACGGGTATTGACCTTCGTCATGATCCGACTGCTGTGCAGCGCTTGAAAGAAGCTGCCGAAAAAGCAAAGATTGAACTTTCTTCAAAGACAAAAGTAGAGATCAATCTTCCTTTTATTACTGCTGACCAACATGGTCCGAAACACATCAAAGAAGAATTAACCAGGGCCAAGTTTGAAGAATTGAACAGTGACATCTTCAAACGCTTGGAAGCGCCTGTCAAGAACGCTCTCCGCGATGCCGGAATGTCTTCCAGCAGCGCCTATAAAGTGATCTTTGTTGGTGGTTCGACACGTATCCCTGCCGTCCAAGAATTAGTGCGCAAACTGACTGGTAAAGAAGGAGATAAATCCGTTAACCCCGACGAAGCCGTAGCTTTAGGTGCAGCCATTCAAGCTGGCGTTCTCGCCGGAGACGTTAAAGATGTTTTACTCTTGGATGTAACTCCTTTAACTTTGGGAATTGAAACGCTCGGTGGTGTTTTCACTCAACTGATTGAAAGAAACACAACTATCCCAACGAAGAAATCGCAGATCTTTTCGACGGCTGCCGATAATCAAACTGCCGTAACCATTCGAGTTGGACAAGGTGAACGCTCGATGTTCAGCGACAACAAAGGATTGGGTCAGTTTGACTTGATGGGTATTCCCCCTGCGCCGCGCGGTGTGCCTCAAATTGAGGTAACATTTGATATTGATGCCAACGGTATTGTTAATGTCTCCGCAAAAGATCTTGGCACGAGTAAAGAACAACGAATCAAAATCACTGGCGCCGGCAACTTGTCTAAAGCAGAAGTAGAGAAAATGCGTGACGAAGCCAAGAAAAACGAAGCTGAAGACGAGAAGAAAAAACAGCGCATTGATGCCGAAAACAACGCCGATTCATTGCTCTACCAGACTGCTAAAGTACTTGATGAATTTAAAGATAAAGTTGACGCTGGCACGAAAAAGAAAATCGAAGATTGTATGCATCGGTTGGAAGACGCGCGCAAGAGTGGCAACGTTGACGAGATTACAAAATGCACTGAAGACTTGAATAAACAAGTTCAAGAGATTGGTATGAAAGTGTATCAAGATGCGGCAGCTCAACAACAGCAACAGCCGGGGAATGAATCATCGTCCAAAGACCAGCATGATCACCATAAAAACCACAAAGGTCACAAAGCGGCTGCGTCGGAAGATGGCGAATCAGTTGTCGACGCTGACTTTAAAGAGAAGAAATAAAAAGAGATCTTCTCTTCTTAACGTTCGAGAGAATGGTTTCAGAAATGCTTCAACCGGTACGACTTCCTAACAGGGAGCAAAGTTTGCGCTACTTTGAAGATTATAACGTTCCGGGAAATATCAAAGCGCATTGTTTGCGTGTTCGTGAAGTCTCGCGTTTTATCGCCGAGAAGATCTTTGCTTCCGGTCAGAACATCAATGTAGAGTTCACTGATCGATTAGGAATGTTTCACGATCTCTTCAAGATTGTTGCTCTTTCAGAATTGAAGCCAAATCGCTTCCATGATTATGTCCACACTCCCGAAGAAGTGGCAATGTGGAAGAAATTAAGGGAGCAATATCCCAACATGTATGAAGGGGAGGTAGCCTATCTCGTCTTTAAAGATGAATTTCCAGAATTGGCGTTAGCTCTTAAAAAAGTGAGTAATCCCCGCGAGACGGACTTTAGTTGGGAAGAACAAATCGTCCATTACGTTGACATGCGCGTATTTCAAGATACCATCGTTTCCATTAGCGAGCGAATGATCTACCTTCGTGAACGTTATCCTCGGACAGATAATGCCTGGGATCTCTTTGAAGAGAAGATGAGAAAGCTAGAACAAGAACTATTTTCCCGGCTTCCTTTTTCCTCCGATCAGTTGAAAGAATTAGTGGGGCAGAAAACATCATCACAACAGGTGTAAGATATGGCTAAAAAAGATTATTACACTACTCTGGGCGTTTCTAAAGGCGCAACGAAAGAAGAAGTTAAGAAGGCATATAAAAAATTAGCTCTCCAATTCCATCCTGATCGTGCTCCTGAAGAAAAGAAAAAAGAATATGAGGAAAAATTCAAAGAAATTAGCGAAGCAGCTTCTATTTTAGGAGATGACAAAAAACGACAGCACTATGATCAATTTGGTGAAGCCTCATTTGGCGGCGCGGCTGGTGGTTCTGGTCAAAGTGGTTACGACTACTCCGATGTTATGTCACAATTCCGTTCCGGAATGTTTGGCAATTTTGATGATATCTTTGATCAGCTTTTTAGCGGCGGCAGCTCGCGAGGTCAGCGTGCCCAGCGCGGCGACGATTTATTGTATGAGCTGGAAATCACGTTAGAGGAAGCTGCTCGCGGAGTAAAGAAAAATATCTCTCTCAATAAATTAGAACGCTGTTCTGATTGTGCTGGACGTGGTGCCCATAAGTTTGAATCCTGTCATCATTGTCGTGGTTCTGGTTTCCTCAAACGAACTCAGCGCACCCCGTTTGGTCTATTCCAACAATCCGGGCCGTGTCCTGAATGTCAAGGTCAGGGGGAGGTTTCTGAAGACTCTTGCGACAGTTGCGATGGGGAAGGTGTTGTGCGTCGCAAAAAAGAAATTGAAGTAACCATCCCTGCCGGTGTTGATGATAATTCGCGTCTTCGACTGCGTAGTGAAGGGGGTGTTGGTTCTCAGAATGGCCCGTCCGGCGACTTGTATGTCCAAATTCACGTTCGTGAACATAACGTTTTCACGCGCAAAGAGAATGATTTACTGTTAACGGTTCCGATCTCTTTTACCCAGGCTGTGCTCGGTGATGAACTGGAAGTTCCTACGATTGATGGAAAAGCAACACTGACGATTCCTGCCGGAACTCAGTCTGAAACGACATTTCGTATGGCGCGAAAAGGTCTGCCCTCACTGCAAAGTTCTGCTGTTGGTGATCAATTAGTGAAAGTACATATTCACGTTCCTTCTAAATTAACCAAGAAACAGAAAGAATTAATTTTGCAGTTGAAAGAAGAGAAGCCCAGCAAAAGTTTTTTTGAACGAATTTTCGGATGATCATTATCGTGACTTTAATCGTGCTTCAATTAAATATTTTTCTGCTTTCTGGTATTCTTCCGGTATAATAAACTCGTAGCGAAGAAGTAGTTCTAATTTTTGGGCGTAGATGTCAAAACTCTCTGTCACTCGTCCCCAAACTTCTGGCTGGACAACAGCATTTTCTACCTGCGTGGCAACATCTTCATCTAATGATTTTCCTCCATAGGGAGTAATATAACCCCAGAGTGGATCTTGTTTCTCTCCATTATTGTTGTAGAAGTTTTTTTTGACTCTACCTTCCTTTTGTTCATTCACTTTATTATAGCTGCCGGCAATTGCTCTCCATTCCCTCGAAAAAGAATAATTATTCTCCTCGAGGTAGCGAATACCCAAGTGTGTAAATTCATGCTGCGCAACTCCGTGAGAATTAATCTGCCCTGAGAAAAATTGAATCTCGTTGCGATCAAATACTGTTTTTCCAACGTAATCGGCATGTTCTCTCATTGATGGTGGAAAAATCACAATCCGTTCTAGTCCTACATCGTATCTCAGAAACATTCTTTGCTGATTCTGACTATTCTCGTAAAATTGATCAATCTCTTTGATGTCCTCTTCCGTAGGATAACCGAGAATTCTGATCCCTAGCTTCTCTTCTAGTGAATTATCTAATGGTGAATCGGCATCAATTTCATCTAACTGCTGATAATTTTCGATGGCACTTTCGACAATATATGCGTCTTGTTCTTCTTGTGCATTGATAGCATCGCGATTGTGCGGGGTAAAGGTCAGTGGTGCTGCGAGAAGAATTGTTTTGCAGAGCGATAAGAAACGTTTTCCTCTCCTCTTTTTTGTCTGCATTGACTTTAAGACCGCGGTTTAGGATTGATAAAATGTTTTTACAGGGGATTTTTAATCGTACGTATTTAGTTAGTTGGCCAAGACACAAGAAGAAGCAACGACTTCTTCTGTGCACAAATGAAGTAGATTCTTCATTTTGTGGATTCGTCTCGCAGTCGCTAGCGAAGCAGAAAGGATAGGGACGGAAAATAATCTCTTTCATATTTCTCTTTTGGAGGAAGATGATCAACAACCTATTTTCCGCGAGACGAATGGCCAACTAAATACGTACTTTTAATCCAAAGCTTAATAAAGAACAGCATATATTGAAAATATATGCCTCGCCCTCGCTTTAAACAACGCTGTGCTCTCTGTAAGAAGAACATGGTCGTGATGTATTCTGCTCGTCAATTTCCCATCTGTGTTGAATGTCACATGAAACGTATTTCTGATCCCGTTACTGTTAAAAAATATAAAGAAATGTTTGACATTCCACGTGAATTCTACGAGAAATCAATGTTCCTCCGTAATATCAAAGAATCTCTGCAGCGCTTTGGTTCACTAACTGAGAATCAAGTCACGGCGTTTAAGAAAGCCGTTGAAGACTTGAAACATCCTAAGCCTAAGAAAGAAGGCGAAGAAGAGAAAGAAGAGTAGGGATTTTTTTTAAATCAAAATAATATAAATTATTCAAAAATCAAAGATTTATGACCCTCATTGAAAGACTAATTGGATTTGGAAAACAAGCCGTCGAAGGCTACGCTGATTCGAGACGAGAAGGAAAGTCTCTGACTGAAGACCAAGTACGAGAAAGAGTCGAAAAAGATTTTGTTGGTACACTTTGTTATACATCTGCTGCTGTTGTTGGCACATCTGTTTATGTCTTTGATGAAGAAGCAATTCATTTCAGGATGGGTTATAGGGTTGCTCAAGCAAAATATCAAAATGGGGGTGCCACTCCTCCTGCTGTTGAGATATTTGAAAGTGCTTTCTCTGATCGAACGTCATATGATCTCGGGGTATTAGCTTTTGAGACGCAACAGAATATAAAAAATAAGTTGCGAGGCGAATAATCTGCGGAGAGCAAGATATTCATCTTTTACTCATTTCCCCACCAAAATCTTTATAAATAACTGCTCTTCTCAATCATTAAACCATATAACTACAGCGGCGTTAGTCAACTTTCAAGCCGTTCTTTCGTAGGAGGTCTTTAATGGATAAAGAACAAGTAAAAAAAGCATTGGATGAATTGAAACAGTTTCCTAAGAAGAAATTCTCTCAATCCTATGATTTAGTCATAAATTTAAGAAATATAGTCACCAAACAAGATCCAATTGATCTCTTTGTAACGACTCCTCATTCTAAAGGAAGAAAAGTTAAAATTGCGGCGTTTATTGATCAGCAACTCGTTGCTCAAGCAGAACAGTTCTGTGATCTTGTTATTCGTGAAACAGAATTTCAGAAATATGATAAGAAGAAGATTAAAATGCTTGCCCAAGAATATGATTATTTTATTGCTCAAGCAACCCTTATGCCCAAGATCGCCGCCGTCTTTGGTAAAGTTCTCGGAACAAGAGGGAAGATGCCTAATCCAAAGTTGGGATGTGTCGTTCCACCTAATGCTTCTCTTGAACCACTCGTTAAACGGTTGAATACTACTGTCCGCGTGCAAAGTCGAAAAGGGATGAGTTTACAATGCCTAATTGGCAAAGAAACACAGCCAGAAGCAGAGGTTGCCGATAATATTCTCGCAGTCTATCAAGCAGTTTTAAAAGCCGTTCCTAACGAAACTCAAAACATCAAAAGTGTTTCCGTTAAATTATCGATGAGCAAACCAGTGAGGGTCGTCTAAAATGGTCAGCGAAAATAAACAGCAGCTTGTACGCGCCATTACCAAAAAAGTAGTGGACTTCCCTATCGTGGGTGTTGTTGATCTACAAAACCTTCCCGCTCAGCAATTACAAGTTATGCGTAGCACTCTTCGTAAGAAAGGTGTTGAAATTGTCATGGCTCGAAAACGTTTGCTTTCAAAGTCATTGGCCGACTCTCACAAGACTAATATCGACCAATTAATTCAAAAGATTAAAGGCATGCCCGCGTTAATCTTTTCCAAAGATAACCCTTTTCTATTATCTAAAACAATTCAGAAGAATAAATCAGAAGCGCCAGCAAAGGCCGGACAAACTGCTCCTCGAGATATTGTCGTAAAAGCTGGTGCAACTAACTTTGCACCTGGTCCGATCATCTCAGAATTAGCGGCAGTTGGTATCAAAACAAAAGTTGATGCTGGGAAACTAGCCATCCTCGCTGATGTTACTGTTGCCAAAGAAGGAGCAACAATTAGTGCTAAACTTGCTGAAACTCTTAAACGGTTAGATATCAAACCAATGGAGATCGGTCTTGATCTCGTTGCCGTATGGGAAAATGGTCTTGTCTTTAGTGCCCAAGACTTACACATTGACGAAGCAGAGTTTACTCAGAACCTTATTAACGCTGCCCGCTGGGCAGTTAATCTTGCTGTCGAAGCAGCATATCCTGCTGATGAAGTTGTGGAACTACTTGTGCAAAAAGCGTTCCGCGATGCTAAAGCCGTGGGTGTTGAAGCAGCCGTCATGACAGAAGAAACTCGTGATGCCATCTTAGCGAAATCAGAAGCGGAAGCGTTGTCGGTTAAAGAGGAAGCAAATTTATAGGTCTTTAACTGCTTAGACTATAAAAATAAATAAAAAAATTTAAAAAAAATAAAAACATACACTCATTAATTGAGTTAATATGGAGGTATCGAAAATGGAATACATTTACGCTGCAATGTTGTTGTATAAAGCAGGAAAAGAAATTACTGAACATTCAGTAAAAGCTGTACTTACCGCCGCTGGTGTTAAAGCTGATGAAGCACGAGTAAAAGCCCTTGTTGCTGCTCTGGAAGGCGTTAACATTGAAGAAGCGATTAAGAAAGCAGCTGTTGTCGCAGCTGTTGCTGCACCTGCCGCTGGCGCTGCTCATCCTGCTGGCGAAAAGAAAGAAGAGAAGAAGAAAGAAGAAGATTCTAAGAAAGCTGAAGAATCAGCTGCAGCCGGTCTCGGCGCACTCTTTGGTTAAATCTGAATCATTCCTTTCTTTTTTTATTTTTATTTTATTTATACATTATGTATTGATTATGTGATGCCCATGGAAGAAACAGCAGTTGACACTGGCGTAATGCGCAAAGAGTACCAGGTGAAGAAGCAAGAAATGTCTGCTTTAAAGACCAGCATTCATTCTCTTAATACTGAAAAAGAGGTGGCTTATCAAGATCTTAAAACTCTTCGCGAGAAGATTTCTGCTCATACCGCTAAGATTCAGGAATTAAAGAACCAGAGGAATTCTCTTACTGGTCAAGTTAAAGAGCTGAAAGGGGAGCGAGATAAATTAAATCTTGTCGTCAAAGAAAAAGCACAGGTCCATCAATCAGTTGATCAAAAGAAAAAAGAATCACAAAGCGTGCCACATCAAGAAAGTCCATTCCGCTTACGTGCTGAAATTGCTCGCCTCGAACGCAAAATTGAAACAGAAATCATGCCTTTTCCTAAAGAGCAGGAGCTCACCAAACAGATCAAGATTCTGAAAGTTGCATATAAAAAAGTTGCCGCCGCCGTTGAAGCTTCTAAAGAGATGAACGCCGTTCGCGCAGAGTTCTCTGAGAGTCGGAAGAAAGCCCAAGATGTCCATCAGCAAGTACAGGATTTAGCGCATCAATCTCAAGATGTCCACGTTACCATTAATTCTCTCTATGACGACATAAAAGCCTGGCGCGAGGCGGAAAAGAAAGCCGCGGAACGCTACCTTCAATTAAAAGAACAATACGGTCAAGCTCGTCAGAAACAAGATGAACTGAGTAAGCAATTGGATCAATTTTCTTCACAATTAAAAAATAATGATGAAAAAGACTTTAAGACTAAAGTCCGCGAGAAGACTGCCGAAGTGCAGGAAAAGATGAAGAAGGGCAAGAAGTTGAGTACGGAAGATATTCTGGCATTTCAAGCGATGGATTGATTTAAATACAATTACTTCTTTATTCTAATTATGACTGTAGAAGAAGAGGTTTATGAAATTCTCACTAAGAAAAGTTACAACCGTGACGAGCCGTATCTCCAAGACAAACTTAAAGAGCGATTTCATGATTTTATCTCTCATAACAAGCCAATAAAACTTGTAGGATTCTGGGGTGTTGGACCGAAACAAAAACCGAACTGGGCGGATTTGGCTTCCGGTGAATTTCTCCAGAAGCTTGATGATGAAGTAAAAAAAGTTTACCTTCCTGGTATCGAATTTACTTTTATCTTTGCTACTTTACATGGAGTTCACAATGGAATTTCTCGAGAAAGTATTGATTCTTACACTACAGAAATGGAAAAAATATTCCAAAAATTTAAATTTAAATTCATCTATCTCGATTCTCTTTGGAAAAAATATAAGATCAGTTTCAAGAAAATAGATTCCCTTTTTGAGCGTAAAGAAAAAACTTGGTGGAGTAAAGTTGAAAATCATTCAGTGATTGAACATAATGCCCAAAATAGAAATCAAAGATTGAGTCCAAAGATTGCTGCTCAAAAATATTATATTATGAGAGATTTAGAAAAAGAAATGTTGGAGAAAGAGTTTTCTGATTCTATTTTTCATGCTTTTTCTGATTCAAGATTAAGAAATGTTTTACCAAATCTACCCACACTTTACTTTTATGCGAGACGTGGATGGTCTGATACTCCCTGGTTTGTTACAACAGAGAAATGATTTTCCTCTACTCAATCCTATCCAACAAATCACTCTTTGAAATAATTCCTTTAATCTCTCCTCTCTCCGCAACAAGCACAATCGGATAATCTCGCAAAATTCCTGAGATCGTTTTAAAACCCGTGTTCATCGTCACAATCGGCGGGGCATCTTCCATCACCTCTTCCGCTTTGAGAAAGGCACTCCTTTCGGGATGTTCCAACACTTTTTTAAGAATTGTTCCTTCTGTAACAATGCCGCAGACTTTTCCATCAACCATCACTGGAAGCTGCGAGATCCCCTTCGTTTTCATCGTCTTAATCACGTCCTTTAACGACTCTTCCGGTTGAGCAAAACTAATTTTCCGATTCATCAAATCTCTCGCTTTTGTTTCTTCTTTCTCGCGTAGTTGCTCGAGAGCTTCAAAGATCTGTTTTGCTTTGCTAAACGACGGTTCCACCGTACCAGCTTCCACTTTTGCAATCAAACTTTGAGAAACATTTGCCCGCTGCGCTAGTTCTTTCTGATTAAGATGGTATTTTTTACGAAGCCGTTTGATTTCATCTAAAGTGCGGAAGCTCATATTTTACCTATTTTTCTTACTACTTAATAAATATTCTGCCATAAATATTCTTATTGGAATATTTTAAGCAGGATCGTTTAAATATAACTCTCCTCTCTGAAAGAGAATTTTAAGGAGGTATAAACTATGACAACAGGAAATTTTTTATTTACATCGGAGAGCGTAACGGAAGGTCATCCCGACAAAATGTGTGACCAAGTTTCTGATGCCCTGCTTGACGCCATTTACACAGATGATCCTCAGGCAAGAGTTGCTATTGAAACATTAACCAAGACTGGTTTTGTTGTCGTTGCCGGCGAGGTCACAACAAAAACCTACATTGATGTGCAAAAAGTAGTGCGCGATACAATCTTAGGCATCGGTTATGACAAACCAGAATACGGTTTTGATGGAGCAACCTGTGGCGTTCTTTCAGCGTTATCGGAACAGTCTCCCGATATCTCTCAAGGAGTTACCGAAGGAGAAGGATTATACCAAGAACAAGGCGCAGGTGATCAAGGCTTGATGTTTGGTTTTGCGACGAATGAAACCCCTGAATTTATGCCCCTGCCCATTCTTTTGGCGCACAAGTTAACCCAACGTCTAGCCAGCGCCCGTAAACGCGGAGAACTCTGGTACTTACGCCCCGATGGAAAATCCCAAGTAACCGTCGAATACGAGAATAACAAACCAAAGAGAGTTGATACGGTTGTTATTTCCACCCAGCATCATCCTGATGTTGATCTTCAGACCATCCGTCGTGATGTTATCGAAAAAATCATTAAACCAATTTGCTACGAATGGGTCGATGAAAGAACAAAATATTTCATTAATCCAACCGGTCGATTTGTTATCGGCGGACCAGTCGGAGACGCCGGTGTTACGGGAAGAAAAATTATTGTTGACACCTATGGTGGCTTTAGTCGTCACGGTGGCGGCGCGTTCTCGGGGAAAGATCCATCAAAAGTAGATCGTTCGGCCTGTTATATGGCTCGTTACGTGGCAAAAAATATTGTCGCCGCTGGTCTTGCTGAGAAGTGCGAAGTACAGGTTGCCTATGCCATTGGTGTTGCCCAGCCCGTCTCCGTCTTAGTTGATACTTTTGCGACCAATAAAATTCCCGAAGAGAAGATTTCCGAACTCGTGCGCACGCATTTCAATCTCACTCCGAAAGGCATCATTGAGACACTCAATCTACGTCGACCAATCTATCGTAAGACGGCTTCTTATGGTCACTTCGGTCGCAGCGATCCTGACTTTACCTGGGAGAAGACGGATAAAGCGGAAGTGCTGAGAAAAGAAGCGGGATTGTAAGTTTTTTGTTTTTATTTTTTCTTTTGGGTATCTTTTCTCTACTTGCGAGAGGTTCTAAAATTATTTAAATGATATTCATCTTCTTGTTCCTACAATAAAGATTAAGAGGTTATTACCATGGATGTTGATAAAGCCTGTCAAGCATTGAGTGGATGGTCATTAGAAGTTCTTCAAGAAATAAAAGGACGTGGAACACCAAGAGAAATTATCGCTCTCTGCAAAAAGATCAACACTGAAGGAAGAAAACTAGAGTATCGTGGTAGAGGGATAAAGTATTATGAGAAACTGGTAACAGAAGCAGATACCTTGGTGAAAGCAGTAGAACGACACCTAGCAGAATATGCCAAAGCGAGGGAAGAATTTAAACGGAAGAATGGGAGAGACTTATATTGGAGTGAAAATTTGGGTTATGATGAATGTAGTGGTGTCAGTAAATATAAAGATTCATTATATGTGAACGCTCCACTTGGAAAACAAGATTTAATAAAAGCATATTCTAATTTTATTAGTCCCAATTTCTTCAAACCTGTAGTAGAGTCAATTAAAAAAGCGATTACGGAAGAGAGAGCAGCATCCTTATTAATAGTTGGTCTCATGGAACGAGTAGCAAAGTTAAAGAAAGCAGATAAAGATCCAACAAAATTAAAAGCAAGAACAGAAGCCCTCTATGTTCAGGCAGAAAAATACGCCAGTTCTATGTATAATGTGAGTCGGGTTAAACCAATAAGTGAATTTGAATCTAAGAATAGTCATTATGGTAAACTTACTGTCTCCGAGGTTTTTGATGTGATTAGAGATCATCTCAAAAAGTGCAAGAAACCCTGAGAATACTTTTTTTTAAGAGCTTTCTCAATTACAACCGATCCAGAAATTCATTAATAATCCTTTCCCAACAATCTTCTTTCAACAATCTAAATTCATATAAACTATTTTTCTCCGCAAAAGCGCATGAACATCCTTTCCCTTCCCCAGGACTTACGTCCTCGCGAACGTTTACAGAAACAAGGTGTGCAAGCCCTCAGCGATGCTGAATTGTTAGCCATCCTTCTTCGAACGGGAAATCGGCAAGACAATGTCATTGTCCTCGCCACAAAGTTATTGCAGCAGCATTCTCTCACTTCATTGTCAAGAGCGCGTCTTGCCGACTTACAAAAATTATCCGGTGTCGGTCCAGTCAAAGCCTGCCAAGTTGCTGCTTGTTTTGAATTGGCGCGCCGAGTGCAAACTAATCCTGAAAAAAACACCATCACGATCAATTCTCCCCAAGATATCCTTACTTTAGTTGAGGCCAACTTAGCCCATCTGCAACAAGAACATTGCGTCGGAATTTATATCGACACGCGCCATCACGTGATCAAGCAAGAAACCATTTTTATCGGCACATTAAACGCTTCTGTTATTCATCCTCGAGAAATTCTAAAGATCGCCATCAGCGAGGGCGCAGCTGCCTTTATCCTCGTCCACAATCATCCCAGTGGCGATCCTGCGCCGAGTGAAGAAGATATTTCAATTACCACTCAATTACGCGAAGCGGGAAAAATAGTCGGCATTGAATTTCTCGATCATGTTATTGTCGGGAAGAAGAAGTATTATAGTTTTAAAGAAAGTAATGAGATCTAATTCTTTCCTTTCTTCTCCATTTCCCGTAACCACATCAAACCAATTCTCATCATCATCTTATTAAATTTATCAGAGACACGATACGTCTTTTTATACAAGTCATAGTCAATTAATCCCATACTGCGCATTGGTGTCAGGATGCGATCGTAGAATTGTCTTTTGTTGTAAGACATTTTCATCTCCGGCTGCAGTGGCGACTTTCCTTTCTCTTGGATTATCGCTTGGCCTTCATCTAACCGCGCCGCAAATACACCCATCTCTGTCTTACCGATCTCTCCACCATTTCTCCACATATACTTGAGCAACATTCGTGCTACTACTTCCTGTTGTTCTGTCGCAAAAATAATTTTGATAATATCTTCTGGGAGATTGAACTGATCAAAGAGGATTACCATACAGTCGTTAAAGGACTGTACGATATATAAAGATTACGTCAACAAAGTGCGGGAAAGCGTCTCACCTCGCTCTGAAGAGCGAGGCTTGAAAAGAGACGCTTTCTTATCCCCGCACTTTGAGACATAAATAGGCTAGAAAGCCATTCGCACAGAAAGACAACGATCTTTCTGGCGTCCCAGCAAAGCTATTTCTTTGCTCAGGACATCCTCGTCTTAAAAGACGAGGCTTTCTGGCCTATTTAATGTAATCACTACTAGTGTGCTAAATTCCTTCTCCAACATTCTGTTTTTTCTATCAATTCCACCGCAACATTTATAAATCAGTCACTATGCCAGAAATCTCATGGGAAGAATTAAAACCACATTTATCAAACGGAAAACAAAAGAACTGTTAAAAACTCATGGAGAAAAGTTCAGTTCTGATTTTACTTTTAACAAAGAAGTTACCGATAAAACCGTTGTTGTACAAAGCAAAAAATTACGCAATGTTATTGCTGGTTACATGACCCGTTTGAAGAAGAAAGAACAAATTTAAAGTCAAGATTTCTGGCTTTTTTCAAGGCAAGCAGAGATCCTCTGCTGGTCGTAACTTCTTTGCTTCATCTCTATTGTAGATCCATGCTCCTTGCAAAGTAATTTCTCTCGTCTTAATGCTGCTCAAACTTTCTGGATGGAGATAACCAATTCCTATCGCCACTGCTGTTGTCGCCTCTCCCCCAGACCGATATGTTTTCGTCGAAAATTCGCCATTGCTATAGTAATGCCACTGATCTTTTTTGTCTTGGAAGACAACGAGTGCATGAAGTGCTTCTTCCTTTATAATGTTGTCACATTCGACTTTCATTACGACTGCCCTCTTATAGTTCTGAGTAAGCACTGTCCCTATTGCGTTGCTTTGATCATCAGCTGGTGCTGAAGTAACTTTTCCTGAGAGGGTATATTTTAGTTGTCCTAATTCCGCAAGGGCAGCAGCATGCTGGTTTTTATAACCTTCTTTTGAAATCCTATTTTCCTCTTTATAATGCCAAGATCCCCGTCGATCTTGAACTACAACTACAGAAGGAAGTTCATCACTATCCGCTTTTTTTGGACTGTTAATTTCTACTAGCGTGATGTTTTTGACCTCCGGCATATTTAATAGAAAAGGCAGACTGTACATCGCCAGTTCATCACAAACGCCGGAGCCGAGATTGTGCGTCTGCAGTGGTGGGCCATATACTTCATCCAATGATTCTCTAAGAGCTTCAGTCCCTTTTTTTGCATAATGAATATTTCGTGTTTTAATAACCATCTCTAAATCTGCTGGTGTTTTGACGTATTGAACTAGTCCCACAAAATCTTCGATTGTCAGTGTTGGCTCGGCGAGTAAATCTTTAAATGATTTTGAGGAATAAGAAGGCCTGAACAGTACTGACGAAGGTGTTATAACAGTATTATCTAAAGAAGAAGTTGTTCCTTGTTGCGGAGTAGCTTTCTCTCCCCTATTTATCTCTTCTCGTCCTGGTTTTTCAGCACAACTACTGAGAGTTGAAGCACAGAGGATTGCCAAGAGTGTCTTTTTCATGGGCCGTTTTTGAAGAATAGTATTTATATGATTTGTTTACAAATAGAAGCCGTTCTTCACAAAGGGCTATAAATAAGTTGTGCAATCTCCATCTCTCTAATCTCAAAATGTCACACAACCTATTTAAAGAAACTACTCCTCTCAGTCATAAATGCCAGACCCAGAACATATTCCCGGAACTGAAGAATTCATCTTCAAGAAAGGATTTATTGAACGCTATTCTCAGCTCACCGATTGGGAAGAGTTCAAAAAGTATTCTCTCTCTTTCTTACGACGAAGTATTCGTGTCAACACCGTTTTGGGATCAGTAAAAGAAGTAACTGCTTCAATTAAAGCAAAGGGCTGGGAACTAACACCTATTCCGTGGTGCAAAGAAGGTTTCTGGATTGAACACTCCGAGCGCAGAGATGTCGGTAATTTATTTGAGCACCATGTTGGTAAAATTTATGTCCAAGAAGCGGCATCGATGATTCCTCCTCTGGTTTTGCAGCCTTTACCGGGAGAGTTAATCTTAGATATGTGCGCTTCACCGGGCAGCAAGACTACTCAAATGGGTGCGATGATGGAAAATAAAGGGATGATCATTGCTAACGATTACAAAGGTCAACGGCTGCAATCATTAGGAATTAATGTACAACGCAGCGGTCTTACTAATACAGTTGTAACATTAATGCATGGAAAACGTTTCTCTGATTTGCAGTTTGACAAAATTCTTGTTGACGCCCCCTGTTCTGGAACGGGAGCGATCCGCAAGAGTTTAAAGACAATCACGATTTGGAACGCCGGGATGATCAGCAAACTTGCACGACAGCAAAAAGAATTAATTGAGAATGCTTTTCTCAATCTGAAATCTGGGGGAATAATGGTCTATTCCACGTGTTCCCTCGAACCAGAAGAAAACGAGGGTGTTGTCGATTTTCTCATCCAAAAATATCCTGCCGCAAAAGTGATGAAAGCTCCTTTAGCAGGATTAAAAATCTCTCCCCCTATTTTAGAATTTGACGGTGTGAAATATGATTCACAAGTGAAGCACACGTTACGTATCTGGCCACAAGACAATGATACGGAAGGATTCTTTGTCGCTAAGATTCAGAAGATAGAGGAAAATAATGAATAACGTTAAATCTCAAAGTGGAAGCACTCTCGAACAATATATTGCTCCTTTTCTGACTGGTCTTGGTCTTATTGTCGCTGCTCCAACCGCAGAACGAATTAGAGATAAGCACTATCTCATTTGTTCTCAAAGAGAAAAATCAGAACTCTTTTCTAGTCCGACTATTCCCGCCTATACTGCTGGTGAAGTTGTGGGAGCAATAGCCTTTCCTCTCTTAGCTATTCATGGCTTAGATCGTATGATCAGCGCTGATAACCCTCTCTTCATCGAAGCCACGATGGGTACGTTGTTATTAACCAATGTTGTTTCTTATTTTTATGAATTATTTCGTGAAAGATAAGTATTCTCCAATCATTATAGTCGACCAAAAACACCACTTGTTCGACTATCTGTCAACCAACAACATTGAATTACTTTGTTGGTTGACTATATCTCCAGCGTAACATTTATATTCTCTTTGGTTCTCTTTCTTAACCTGAGGTACTTATTATGGAAACTATAATCGTAAATTATTGGGCAGTTTTAGTTGCGGCAATCGCGCAAATGATTATCGGTGCTCTCTGGTATTCACCCGTTCTCTTCCGTAAGCAGTGGATGAGTCTGATGAATCTAACAGAAGAGAGTATGAAGTCGAAGAAGAAAGCACAGCGAGGTTATGTTCTGATGTTTGTTTCAGCGTTAGTTATGTGTTATGTTCTAGCTCACTTTGTTGTTTATACTAAAGCAACAACGATGCTTGATGGCATGCTTACTGGCTTTTGGCTATGGTTAGGATTTATTGCAACAGTAACACTCGGTGGCTTTCTGTGGGAAGGAAAATCATTCAAACTCTATCTCTTAAATGTGACCTACTGGCTTGTGACTCTTGTTGTGACTGGCGCAATCCTTGCCGTCTGGATTTAAGTCTGTCGATCTGATGAAAGCGATAAATGTCGTCTTGATAGGTATGCCCGGTGTAGGGAAGAGTTTTTTAGGTCAGCGTCTAGCCCAGCGCTGGACTATTCCATTCATCGATCTGGATCAACTTTTTGAACAACAAGAAGGAACTGTGGTAGAAGAATTCATCTCGCTTCACGGGGATGATGCTTTTCTCAAGCGTGAAGAGGAAGTTGCTTTGTCTTGTTCTTTCTCTTCCTCAACAATCATAGCTACTGGTGGAAGTATTATTTACTGCCAAAGGGCGATGCGTTATCTTCGCGAGCACGCCACAATTATCTTCTTGCGAGCTTCTCTTCCGTTGATTGAAAAACGGCTCTCACTTCGTCAAGAAAAAAATATCGTGGGCTTAGGGGGGAAAACTATTGCTCTTCTTCTTGAAGAACGACAAAAGCTATACGCCCAATTTGCTGATCTGATCATTGACGTAGACCATCTATCTCCCGAGGAAATACTTCTCAGTTTAGAGAACGAATTACAATCCTTTGATAATACTCTATAACTGAGAACTCCAGTGGGGGACTTAATACGTGCAGTAATTCACTAGATTTATATATTCCATTTTCTTAAGGAAGTGAATGGTTTCCCCCCAAGCAGTTGAAAAATTAACACAATTAGGTGTCTTTCCTAAAACTGTTGGTGTTAATGCTGAGATTTTTGAGCGTTGCTCCACTTTAGAGACGATAACCCAAGAAGCAATTAATCTTGGTTGGAGTTGTGGTTCTGGTCAGTTTGTCTATTTTCATTTAGGTGAAATGCTTAAAGATGAGAAATATAAATCATCATTTCTTAAAAAAGCAAAAGAAGAGTTAGGTAGCTCAGGTATTTCCTCCGATCATATTTTGGAGTATTATCAATCTGGAGCAGATCCTGGTCTAGTTTTTAGTATACGTCACGGAGAATATATCGCTCCAGTCAGAAAAGCATTTTATGAGCGGGCTAATCAATTTTCCCTAAATCAAATAAGGGAGTGGTTAGGGTATAGATGATCATCTCTCTCTCACTTCTTCTTTTTCCACATCTACAATCTTTGAAGGGCGAGCATCTTTCTCTCCTTCATAAATCATGAACTCTACATTTTGCTCAAGATCGTGATCTAAATTCTCTACAGAAGTCATGAACGGCTCTCCCATCTTGTTGGCAGAAGTTGTGATCAGCGGAAAGCCGCATTCCTCAACAATTGCCTGAAACCAGTGCTTCGGTAGACGAACACCAATCGTCTGATCTGCTGTTACATTCTTTGCCAGAGGATGATTTTTGTTGAGTGATAAAAGGAGCGTATATGGTCCTGGGAGTTTTTGCAGCCATGCTTCTGTCTTATCAGAAATAACACAATATCTTTTGATCCAGTCAATTGACGGTACCCAAATGGAGAGAGGTGATGTCTGTCTTCCTTTCAATTCTCTGATTTTTTGAACGGATCGTTGTTTTAGGGCATTGCAGCCAATGCCATAGATTGTATCAGTGGGGTAGATAAAGAGTGCACCCTCTTTTATTTTATCAATAAACTCTTGTTTGCGATATTCTAGTTCTGCTCTTGTTAGAATTTCCATAGAGAAAAGAAAAAAAGACGACTTTAAAAAAGTATCCGTCAAAATCTGGTGGTGGTATGCGATCAGGCTAACGCCGCGTCAAAATCGTCAAGATACATTTGTTTTGGGTCCATTGTAGAGATACCTCCTTCATGTGTGAATGGAAAATCTGCAGAGACGGTTTGTCTCTGTTGTCTGTATGTCGGGTCATATTTCTTTAACAAATAATTTATTCTATCTCTTATATTCATTGTAGCCACCTCCCACTAAATTGCAGGTCAAAAGAATCTTCTCTACAGATAATGGTGCGTTGTGTTAAATCTTTCACATGTTCTTCAAATAATCTCCGGATATGTTGGGTACTGAGATCAATCATCTTTCCACCTCTTTTTTAAACAACACTTTTTGTTGTTGATGTCATTCTTATGATTGAGCTTCTTTTTATACCCTACCCGTAGCTGTCCAGTGTGACCAGTGGCCTATTGTAAACAATTTACTTATCGAAAATTTTAGAGTTCTAGGTATTTCTAGCAGTGGACACAGTTATTTCGACTAGTGGTCACTAACAATCTTTTTATAGTTGAATTTCTGGCATCAATCAATGGATAAAAAAGAAATTTCAGAACTATTTTATGCTGCTGCAAAACAAACCTGGCAGAATCGCAACGGAAGATTGGGAGAAGTGATTGTTCCATTTGATGATTTCTCCGGTGTTCGCGGAATTGATCTCTCTTGTTTAGCTCCTGGGACACTGGCCAATCTGAATTTTGATGGCATTGGTACAAAAGTAGAGATCGCCGAAAGAATGAATGACCATTCTACTATGGCTTATGATTTATTGGCGATGGTTTGTGACGACGCCGTTGTTCGTGGGGCAGAGCCAGTCTTGATTGGCAGTGTTTTAGATGTTCGAGAATTGCTTGGTAAAGAAAGATCTATCGTCGATCTTCTGAGGGGTTATGTGGGCGCAGCAAAAGAAGCAAATGTTGCTGTGATCAATGGTGAAGTTGCGGAGCTTGGTTCACGCATTGTTGGCTCTGCTGATTTTAATTATAATTGGTGCGCAACGGCATTGTGGTTTGCGCGAAAAGAACGTCTGCTGACTGGGAAAGAAATCATCCCCGCTGATACGATTGTTGCGTTGCGTGAAGATGGTTTCCGATCCAACGGTTTAACTCTTGCCCGAAAAATTTTCTCTAAAGTTTATGGTGATCAGTGGCATGACACTTATTTTGATCAGAAAAAGATTGGTCACCATCTTCTTCTTCCTTCCCGAATGTATACTCGTGCCATCGTTGCCATGACCGGTGGTTATGATCTTCAGCCGCGTGCTGTGGTTCATGGTCTGGTTCATATTACGGGTGGTGGAATCCCTGAAAAGTTAGGAAGAGCACTGAAATATTCTGGTTACGGCGCCGTCCTTGATTCTCTCTTTACCCCTTGTTCGGCGATGTGGCTGGCGCAAGGCGCAGGCAGTATCATGGACGATACCGCCTATTCAACGTGGAATATGGGGCAAGGAATGTTTGTCATTACTCCTGATCCGGGAAGTGTTATTACCATTGCTCAAGAATATGCTATCGACGCAAAAGTTGTCGGTCGTGTTGTCGAAGAGAAAGGGATTACACTTATCAGCGAAGGACTATTTGGAAAAAGAAAAGAATTACACTTTTGAGAATATAAATAAATATAAACAACCCAACAATCTGCGTCAAAATGTCCATCGAAGATGTATTTAATCCGGGAAAAGAATGTTCTTATCTTGTTGACAAGATTGTCTCGGGTATCCCGAGGAAAGTTGCAAGAAAAGTTGTTACTGATTTTCTCGAAGAAAATCCCGATGGAATTGTCTGGGCGTTCTATCGTCGTTTGTGGATGCCAGTTAAAGAAGGAATCGTCTCTCGTGGTGAACAGTTTAACCGATCTTGTTATGTTCGCAATGTTGCCGTTGCTCACGGAACAGTTCCAGAACACAAATTATTTCCTGATGTTCCAATCATCTATCTCCAATTATGTGCTGGTCGAGTTCCACAGGGGATTGGTTTTGTTGAAAAAAACTTTGGGGCTGAAGTATTTACCACTGAAATTGGGCATTACGAGTTTTCATCTTGACACAATTCTGCGCTCTTCACAATGTCATCGAGTGAATCAGGTATTCTGCATGCACCGTGTTGCTGCCAACCATTGCTTGTCTCATAGATGGTCACACTGAATAGAGTTTGATATGTAAAGGGTGATGCTTCCATCTGGAGATAAAGCTTATCTTTATCTATTCTTTTTATCATGACTTCATCTGAAAAGAGTTCTAAATAGCGACTAATCTCAGGAATTGACTCTTTATGGAACGGATAAACCAGGAAACTGACGTACATCAGAAGAGGAGAATAGACGTTTCTTTTAAAGATTGTGAAGAATAAAATAAAAAAATAAGTTCACTGTTTCTTCTTATGCATTATTGCTGCAGTTACTGCCGCACCAATCAAAACTCCTACACCGGCCGCAATTAAAGCTGCTTTTTCTGGATTTTTCTTCATCGCCCGATGAACTTTAAGCTCAGCTTGTTTAAACTTAGCCGAGACTTTTTTTAGCTGACCCTGTACTATTTTCTTAAATTTTCCCGTACTTTTTATTTTCTTTGCCATCATTTCACCTCTTTTAATCTCTTTTCGATATCATTCTCAAGATAACCGAAATAAAGAGAAATAATAAACCACATGTTAAAAATCCCCAGAAGATATTAAGATTCAAATAAAATTTTAATCCCAAAATTAAAGAGATTGCCAGAGAGATTACTCCTAAATAGAAGAAAATATAAGAACTGAGCCAGCGAATAAACCTCTTCTCTACGCGCTGCACTTTTTCTTTGATATTATCTTTAATCGTACCTATGACATTACCAAAGATCGCATCTCTGATATTAGATCCGAAGCGGGATAAAACAGAACTCGATTCTTCCTCTTCAACGTCTCTCAGAGACTTTTTTTGTGCCATACAACCTCTTTCTCTAAAGAGGAGTTTGAAAAATAGTAATTTTGGCAGATAGACGGTTTATCTTATGCCAAAATTACGGCTATTTCACCTCCTCTTGAGAACTTTGCACGTTAAATAGTGAATTATGCAAAGTTCTCTAAAATAAAGTCTTGGAAGTATATAAACGTTTTGTGATGTTGGGCTCTGTAGAAAATCTGTCGTTGCCGAATAGCGGTGAGGATCAGCGCGGCTCGACTTTAACAGTAAGCCGCGCCCGAGCGGCAACGGCGAAGCAAAGCGGAGTAAGATTTTCTACAGAGCCGTGATGTTGTATTGGTTTAGCTCGGCGCAAGATGGTTTCACGCTTTTAAATGATTTCTTTCAGAGGATTTATAAATATCGATTAGAAAGAATAAATCGATGAAATCAAATCAAATTAATCTTGGAGATCGACCTGTTGAACAGAACAAAACTTTTCTGAAAACATTATACGAATCGCAAGATTTAGAGGGGGCCAGAAAGTGGTTTGATCAATTAGATTGTTCTGTTTCAATTGAGCGGCAAATTGATCGAGAGATGACATTAGACACATATCTTGGGTTAATGACTGATCAATTTCAGATACTACTTCGAACAGATTTTCTTTACGAGGACTTAATCAGATATTCTGTCTATGGTTCAGATGAAAATGGTGTTACACGATTTGTCTGGCTAGAATGTCCTTTAAATGAACGTAATTATGATCTTGTGGCTCGATTATTCCACGATGTTTATAAGCAGAACATCGAACCAAAGTGACTTTAAGCTCTCCTTTGCAATTAAAATCCATACTTCTTTAAAACATCTTTTTTGACAGCACATCCCAGATGACAAGAATCTTCTCCTTCGCACCGGAAATCGCAGTCGTTGGGTGTAGGTACTTCTTTCCAGGAAACACCAAGATAACACCTCTCAGAATTCTTAGTTGTTAAGTGAGGATATAATTGCCATTCGTTCATAGTGGGTAGAGTGTCGTGAAGTGCTTTTTGGATACTTCTCTCAAACAACGCCAACTGTGCATATTTCCTAGCACTCTTATCATATACTACTCGATTTCCTTCTATTACCAAGCAAGCTGTAAGATCTTCAACAATATGATTTATCATTCGATCTCCACGGAATTTCATTGGTTCGATCTCGATTAGTTTCCTCTGTAAATCGTTTATTCCAATGAAGCCACTGTGTTTGAGAACCTCTACAATTGGGGCATAGGTCCGAATCCATTGAGTCATTGTAGAATAATTGTTATGAAGATATTAATAAGAGTTGTGGTTAGAGATTATTCGCTCAAAAAGCCACTCCCCACTGGTCAACTGCGCGACGAAGCTATTTAAACATCTACTTTTTCTAGATTAACATGACACCAAAACTACACCTCATCCGCAATGGAAAATTAGCCGGTCTGGTCACCATTCGATTTTATCACCATTCGAGAAAGCATTCTCCACAGAGGAGTGGTTCGTGGTTGACGCTAACCAAGCCAACACGAATTAATTTTGTAGAGCGCTATGCCTCGCTCAAGAGTCATCATGGCGTCAATCTCTGGAACGAATTGCAGTTGCCACAGATTGGATGAACTGGTGATTATTTATGGAAATTGTTTTCACGTCTCATGCCGAAGAACGAGTTAAAACGAGAAAAATAAGCAAAGAAGAGGTACTCGAAGCCTTAAAATTTCCTACTACAGTGATTAAAAAGTACGATCTCTATTATTATCAAAGAATTATTGATCAACGAGGAATGATTGAGGTAGTGGTTGACAAGACAGAAAAGAATATAAAGATAATAACCGTTTATTGGATTTGACATGGAAATTCGCTACGACAGACAAGCAGATGCTTTGTACATTGAATTCAGAAAAGGTACTTTTGCTAAAAATAAAAAAATTGATGATTTCACCGTTCTTGATCTGGATCAAAAAGGGAACATTCTCGGAATTGAAATGATCCACGTGAGCAAACGAATTCCAATAGAATCTCTTTCGGAGGTGCATTTGAAGAATATTCTGGCAACGACATAACCTGAATAGAAATAATTCATAGATTTACTTCACTTTCCCTTCCAACTGTTCCACCTTACCACACTTCCCACATTTCATCTTGATAATCGAATCTTCATCGGAATAGAACGGTGCGATTTCAATCAATTCTGCTTTATCATAGCCGCAGTATTTGCAGTGGTGGTTATGAACAGCAAGCGGATTAATTCCATCAGAAACTTGAATCCGCGCTTTCTCATTATCAATCGTCGAACGCATCACCGTTGCTTTCTGTTGCAGTGTGGGCTGTGTATGTCCGTTCGGACAAGCCATCCATTTCCCGTAAGGGGTTGTTTTTGGTGTGAGTAACGTACCGCAATGAGCACAGAACATTTGAGAATCATAACCTCTCTTTTTAATAAATCTTTAGTTTCTTCTAATTAGAAGTACGGCATGAATAGTTGAGAGGAAAGTATTAATATTTGTAATCTCTTCAAGGCCTCCGTCATTAATGATATAACCATTATCACAGTCAACAAGCCAATGATCAATGGTTTTGCCGGTTTGTATTAATAATGCTTTTTCTTGGTATATGAAAGAATTTTCCTGTGGTTTAATTCTTTTTGCGGCTATCTCTTCTTGGATGGCATGTAATGCAAGAGGTCGTTGTTCTTCTCTTAGTGGAATCAAATCTTGTTCTTCTAAAGGGGAGAGTGAACCGCACAGTAACTCTCCGTTATAAAGATAATCTGTTAGATCGGAGACTAAGCGTGTTGCAAGAGTACCATACATCTGACCATCTGGACAGACAAAAGGATGTTTTCTAAATTCAGCATATATTTTATCTGCTAGAGTTGGTTCTCCGATTAACACAAAGTAATTTGCCAAAGAGCAACCGAAACATTCACGGTCACGGTTAGGAAAAAAAGTTGTGTACATGGATTTTAGAATCTGCACTTTTTTTATAAATCTTAGCGTAATCTTTATATCACAACCCCCATTTTAACCCCTTATGTTACGTATTCAGAAAATCATCAGCAATTCTGGACATTGTTCTCGTCGCAAGGCTGAAGAATTAATCAAGCTTGGAAAGGTTCAAGTCAATGGCAAAACGGCTCTTCTTGGTTCTTCTGCTGAAGAGACAGATAAGATCACGATTAATGGTAAACTTCTTCATAAAGAACGAAAAGTCTACATTATGTTGAATAAGCCAAGAGGTTGCGTCACTGCCGTCGACGATCCTCAATATAAAACCGTTCTGAGTTACGTCCATGTTAAAGAACGTGTTTTTCCTGTGGGAAGATTAGACTTTAACACCACCGGTGCGTTAATTCTCACCAATGATGGTGATTTTGCCAATCATATTATGCATCCGCGTTATGGCATCACCAAGACATATCTAGTGGAATTAGAAAAACCGATTACCTATTCTATGGTGCGTGAAATTGAACATGGCGTAATGTTGCATGATGGTCCTACTGCCCCCGCGAGAGTGCGTGTTCTCGAACCAATACTTGTCCAAATTACGATTCACGAAGGAAAGAATCATATCATCAAACGTATCTTTGAGCATTATAATTATTACGTCAAGAATCTTTCGAGAATAAAGATTGGTAAAGTTTCTCTTGGTTCCGTCCGTCCCGGACGCTTTCGTTATTTGACGGCAAAAGAATTAGAGATGTTGAGCGGAAAAGAGATGCCTAGAAAGTATTCTCTGAAAATAGAAGAAAGGGTTGATAAAGCAGAGATGAAAGAGACTATTCCAAAGTTAGTTCGCTTAAAAGAAAGAATTAAAAAAAGAACCCTCCTGAAGCGTATGAAAAAGTAAGAAAAAAAATTCTCACCACTCACACCCTGCTTCTTCCGCCAACCACTCCAAAGAACGGTAGCCTACAATTCTTGTTCCATTTCTTAGAATCAATGTTGGAAGTCCTTGAATCTTCTGTTTAGCACACTTCTCTTCTTCTTTATCACAATCAACATACCGGATCATCGTAACGGAATCACCTAAATCTTCTTTCATCTTTGTGCAATAGCCGCACCATGAAGTCCCATACACGGTTGCTCCTTTATCCTGAAGGCATTGGGCAAGAGCATTTACTTTCTCTGGAGATGTGCACGAGAATAGGACAACTGTTAGAGCTGCTAAACCTATTTCTCTCATGATCTAATTAATCTATCACTCATTGATAAGATTTATGGTTATGGAGTATCAAACTGTAATTAATTGTAACTCTTCACTACAAATAGAAAGAGTGCCCCGGCCGGGAATCTCGTGATCCCTCATATATAGAGAGATCTGTTCGAACCCGGGTCCCAGCATCGAAAGTGCTGGATGATAGTTTGTCCCTGAGAAAAGATCTCAGTCCGGATTTTGTCAATGAACCGAGGTGGTTGAATTGTCTACACCACCGGAGCACAAGAGCCTAAATTTAAGATATCGTTTATAAATTTTTGGGTTATTAGTCCCAATTTCTTCAAACCATCTTTTGATATCATCTTTTCTTCTTATTCTAATCTGGTGTCTAACTAAATACTTTTGAGAACTCGTATTATAATATTCTAAATTTAATCTTATTTTGGGTGCTATTCCAAAAAGAGTAAGATAATTCTGTAGATCTACGACTAACTGCTCACTAGCAAACCACGCTCCCAATTCAATCCACTTTCGATCAAGAACTAAATAAAAATCTGTGTCAATAATCCCTCGAATACAACTTTTCATCTCCTCTGAAATCGTATCTTTACAAGTATCTTTTATCACTTTTGGAATCGTGATAATTTTCGCTTTTTTTCCAAATGGCATTCCTAATTTCTGATTAAAGAAAAGAGCAATTTCTTTTGAATATACTCTTAGTTCATAGGTATTATCTTTTCTTTCTTTTAAACGTAGATCAACATTGAATAACTCTTTCCAAACTCTTTTCAGATGAATGTCATAATATTCTCGATCAGTCTTAAGATTTCCAGTACACTGAATTAAATATTCATGTTTTTTTTCTCGAAAGCCCAGGTGACCATCTCCAATATGAATTCCACACAACTCACACAACAAAGGACTAAGTTCCGTTGGTATTTTCTTTTGATAGTTATTTATCTTCGACAAAGACATAACCCCTGTTAAGTATTAGTATTGATAAATATTTCTATAATTTACAACAAAAGCCTTATATAAATAGAGAAATGACAGATCATCATGCAATCAAGACCCATTCTCGGCCTAACTGAAGAAGTAACCGTCCTTAACCTACCAAGATCTGAAAAAGCCGTCGCCCGTATTGATACGGGAGCAACATCTTCCTCCATTGATCTGAAATTTGCCGAGAAACTTCATCTCAAAGAATTAAATAATTTCAAAATAATCAAATCCGCCTCCGGCGTTGGTCGGCGTCCGGTCATCCAAATAAAGATCATTATTCAAGAGCAAGAATTGGAAGGAGATTTTACGTTAGCCAATCGCAGCCATCTTAAATATTCTCTTCTCATCGGTCAAAACATTCTTAAAAAAGGACGCTTTCTCATCGATCCTTTGAAAAAGGTATAAACCAATGAAAGCAGCATTAATTTCTTTGGGCAGTAAAAGTTCAGAGATGACTGCCGAAGCAATGAAAAAATATTTTGAACAAGTAGATATGATTCTATTAAAAAACATCGAAGTGCGTCTTGGTAAAGAAGCAGCCATTCTCTACGAAGGCAAAGAATTGGGAAGCTATGATTGTGTTTACGTCAAAGGATCATATCGTTATGCCAATCTCCTCTGCTCTTTAGCTTCCATGCTCGAAGGCAAAGTTGCCTACATGCCATTTTTTTCCAGTGTGTTTACCACCGTCCACAACAAACTATTGACTCATCTTGTTCTTCAGCAGCATAAAATACCTATGCCTCGGACCTATGTCACATCAACTATCGCTGCCGCTAAAGAATTACTCAAAAGTGTTACTTTTCCCGTCGTCATGAAATTTCCTGAAGGCACGCAAGGTAAAGGTGTAATGTTTGCTGATTCATATGGTTCTGCCTCCTCTTTATTAGATGCCCTCGGTGTCCTCAATCAACCATTCATCATCCAGGAATATGTTGAAACCGGCGGGACAGATATTCGGGCGTTGGTTGTCGGTGACAAAGTCATTGCCGCAATGCGTCGCAAAGCCCAAACCGAAGAAAAGCGCGCCAATATTCATGCTGGTGGGATTGGCCAGCCTGTTCAATTAAGTCCTGATCTAATTCGCTTAGCGATAACTACTGCTCGTGCTCTCGGGGCGGATATTTGTGGTGTTGATATTCTTGAGAGTTCTCTCGGACCATTAGTCATTGAAGCAAATATCTCTCCCGGATTACAGGGATTAGGTAAGGTCTCTCCCGTTGATCTACCCGACGAAATTGCCAAATTCTTATTCTTTAAAACGCAGGAAAAATTAGAACTGCGGAAGAAACGTGGTCCGCTGGAGGTGATGCGTGAGCTTGACCTTGACCCAGAAGCAACCCAGGAAATTGTGACATTGCTCCAGCTTCGTGGTGAAAAGATTATCTTACCTGAAATTGCTAACAAAATTGCCCGTTTCAACGAAACAAAAGAATATGTGATTACTGCTAAAAAAGGCAGATTAGAAATTCAAGAGATGAAATAATTACTCCTCCAAATCTTCTTCATTAATCGTCGTCTTTACTTTTCTTTTTCGTGGCGCTGTTCTTTTTACCACGATCTTCTCTTCTTTAATTTCAGTTTCTTCAACATCATTTTTCTCTTCAGAAATTGTTTTTTCTTTCTTTTGGCGAAACCAGAGCAAGTAGATGATTGGTAAAATTCCCAGTGAGTTCACGATTAACAGTGCAATAAACCAGCTTTTTCTACCTTCTTTTGCCGTATGCCAGAGCGCTACTCCTTTCCACAGTAATTCCCAGAGAACAACAACAAGTAATCCTAACACTACTTTTAATGGGTGTTGATATAAAGTATAGAGTGAAATCATTGTAAACGCCTCCCCTTCTTATGAGTTTCTGAGAGAGATAATTTCTCCTATATAAATATTAGCGTTTTCCAGACTTATACTAAAACTCCATAGAAATCGAATATCGGATGGAGTTTTGTATACAAAAAATAAGAAGAATATCTTATTTTTGTACATAAAGATTTTATCTTTATTGTATATAAAATATCCCATTAAATGTTCGGATTCTAGGGTATTTTAGTATATACCAAAAGAACGAGAATTTTTAGAAAAATGTCATCGCTTCAATTTCTTCTCTACTTTCCTAATCTTTTCCAAATCATCAATAATATCAGAAGCAATAAAACAATATCCTCTCTTTGATCTCAGAAGCAGGTCTCCCACGAAACCATTGATATACGCCGCTGCAACCGCACTTTTGAATAGATCTTGCGACTTGGCGAGAAAACCAACTGCTAACCCCGCTAACACATCTCCTGTTCCACCTTTTGTCATGCCCTGATTACCACTGCGATTATAGGCGATTTTATTTTTAGAAATAATGATATCAGTTGGTCCTTTCACTAGCAAGACATTATCATTCTGTAAAAAGTAGCGTAAATTTCCCTGCAAAATTTCTGCTTTCTCTTTGGCATTTGCTTCGCGTAACTTTGGCAGAAGAAATTCTTTTCCACTATTAATCAACATCATCTCTAACTCTGTTTCATGTGGCGTAAGGATAGAATTATGAAAATCTTTGAACGACAGTCCTTTCAATGCATCGGCATCGATAACTTTCGGTCGCGGTGATTTTTTAATAAAGTAGTTACAAAACTTATCTGCTTTGCGTGTAATGCCGTTGCCAATCAACACGGCATCAAAGCGTTCCGCTTGTTTAACCAAATCTTTAGCCAGCCTCACCGTCCACAGTCCTTTTACTTTTTGTGTAATCAGATCTGGTGAATAACGATTGATTGCCCAAGCCACCTTCTCTAACGTCACAATTGTGGCTAGATCACAACCAGCCCGTAATGCCGCCAATCCTGCAAGAACAACTGCGCCAACGTATTCTTCAGAACCACCGATAACAAGAGCATGACCATTCTCACCTTTGTGGGAAGTCTTCTTTCGCTCCATCAGCTTTTTAACTTGATTAAAATTCATCTACTTACCTCTTTTTTCACTAGACCTATACTTCTTTTTTGCTTTATATATCTTTGTAATTATTCTGGAGTGGAGAATCGGTTAAGTATCTTCTGTAAATTCAATAAATCTATCCTTTTCATGAAAACAAATAATAAATTTCTCAAAGATATCTCTTCTTCCAAGAATATTAAAACCAGTTCCTAAATCTTTTGAAAAACCAACAGTTATTGGGTACTCTTTTCCCGCAATATTCACGAGAACACTGTGTAAAATCACTTTTAGTTTGTCTCCATCACCAATAGTAAGTTCCTCAGGACGACCGTTCTGAAGATCAATTCCGAGAATTTCGGCAATATCCGCATGAAATAGAGAGTAACTTGCACCAGAATCCAAGTAGGTATTAAACTCAAACCATCTTTCTTTTCCACGCAGTTTTAATGGAATAATCGGTAGAAATTTTCCTTCAAAGTATTGATAATTAAATCTCATAAGAACGTGACTGTTTCATTTTTTGTAGGTACATACATAAAAGAGAGCATCGTTTCTGTACTAACCATCCCCTTTGCTTTATTGTAGGCATCAAGATGGGTTTTTCCAGAGGCAATAATCTTCTGATTAACAATGACCACATATTTTCCGATGTATTCTTTTGGAATTCTCATGATAACCGTTAGTCGAATGGAATATATAAGAATTACTGCGATAAAAGACCATAATCTACAAAAATCTTTTAAAGAGATGTTCTTCTTCACAGCTTGGCCCCATAGCTCAGCCTGGTAGGCTAGAAAAGTCTGGGAAATTAGAGCGCTGGTCTTATATGACTACTACCGTTTCATTTCACAATACGATAGTGCGCGAAGTGAGCCAGAGCGCCCGAGTTCAAACTCCGTATGCGGTCCTCAAAAAACCGTATGCCGATGATAGTCTCGGTGGGGCCACTCATTTTCTTTCTAAAAGAATTTACTCTGAAAAATTCAATAAAATATACCCCACTAGCCACTGGACAACTGCGCGGATAACTAATATAAACTCTTCATTCTCTTTAAATTGAAGTGACTTCAATGAAAGATACAATCAAATTTCCAGAAATGATGAGTTCTCTCTTAGCTGAAGAAGTAGGATTACACTTGGGTGACGGTAGTATGAATTTTTACAAGAAGAGAGGTTTCTTCCAATTAAGGGGTCACATTAAAGATGACAGGGACCATTACCTCTTTAGAATATCTTCTCTTTACAAAGAGTTATTCAATTTAAAAATCAAATTAAGAGAAATGCCTTCCACCGGAGTCTACGGGTTTCAAATTTGGTCTAGCCCTCTTATAAGATTTAAAAACGAGATTCTGGGTTTACCCTTAGGGACGAAACTGGATTTTTCCATTCCTAAAGAGATTATTGGAGACCGGGAATTCTCTAACAGTTTTCTTCGTGGTTATTTTGATACCGATGGTTGTTTATATCTTGAAAAGAAGAATGGGAAACTTTATCCACGAGTAGAAATGGCTTCAATATCGGAGACTTTTTCTTTAGAACTGAGAGATATCTTAATTAAATCTGGTTACCGATTGTCATATTACAAAGAAAAGCGTCAGCAAAGAGGGTGGCATGATTTATGTCGCATTATCATTCGGGGAGATGTGATGGTTGAGAAGTGGTTTAACGAAATAAAACCCGCTAATCCTAAACATATTCAGAAATTTAATAAAATAAAAAATGGCCCCTCCCAGATTTGAACTGGGGACCTCACGATGACTGCTTAGACCAATATCAGTATCGCATCCTATGGGAACGTGCGCTCCACCGGACTAAGCTAAGAGGCCATTTCTCAATCAGAATAAGAGCCTCTTTTTAAAGATTACGCCCTTTATCATATTCCTGTTCTAACCAATTGTCATAATTCTAAAGAGGGATCACTTCTCCATTTTTCTTCAAAAGTTTTATAAACTCTCTTCCATCGAAAATAATTCTCACCTTTAACTGTGAAGAAGTAATCTATGACAACGGAAGAGGAGTTTGCAAAATAGGGATTTTGGCAAATTATTTTTCTAAACCTGCCAAAATCACGGCTACAAGAAATAGAACAAATATTCTATTTCTGTACTGAAATGAGATCGTTTTCTCATTTCAGGTATTGCAAATCCTCTTGAGAAGTTTGCAGATAAATAGTTGAATTATGCAAACTTCTCTGAATATAAAACCAGAGAACAAGCACTTGAAATAGGAGCATTTTATGCGGGATACAGCGATGCCGCTGATCGTAAACGAGTGATTGCTGAGGCAACCATTGATACACTTGTCTTAGGTTGGCCGCAGGAAAAAAAATTAACATCTTATGAAATTTTAAATAAAGACGGAATTAAAGTTCTTCTTGGCATTGGTGAATTTAGGGATGGTTATGATCTTTGGCTAATTTCAGCGAATGGATTTGCTCAGAGAACGTAATTATTCACTTTCTTTTTTTCTCTAATTCTTGCAAAATCAAACTGTATATCCCTTCGCGATGACTTTCTTGCAGTGGATCAACTACTCCTCGATCAACTTCTACCAACACTCCTTTATGCAAGCCATATTCCCCAACCCGTTCAGGAAATTTACGATAAAATTGTTCCATCGGTTTTAAATCGCGTTCTAACTGCCAGCCTTCCAGTTCTCCTGGACGGCCGCGCTTTTCAATTCCCGCTCGCGCCTGTTCAGCTGAACCTTGCAGCACTACCATAATTCCTGATCTTGGCGTCTTTCCTACCTGCGCTTTCCATAATTGTTGAAGATCATCATATTGTTTCTGACCTAAATAGCCATTCTTCAAAAACAGGGGATGTAACACTGCTGGATCTTCTTCTGGTGTTCGATCTTCAATAAAACTTTTTCGCGCAATCCATTTCCCTCGCCGTGCTTCCAGTCGTCGATAACATAAATCCTGCTGAAGTACGTAACAATGTTGTGGCTTCTCTTCCGCCGCTGCGCCAACAAACTTCCATAACAATTCTTGATCAAGCACGTTATTATCCAATTCTCGTGAAATCAAAACTCCCAAGTCCGAAGCCAGAGCTTCTGCCGTTGTTGTTTTGCCTAACCCAATATTTCCTGCAACACTAATGATTGTGGGATTCTGTTGTAAATATTGTTGTAACTGTTCTTTAACGTTCATCGACTTTCATCTCCTTCATTTTTGTAACCATTTTTTCTAGAATATTTTGATGATAGGTCGGTTGCTCGCGGAAATCGACATTGGCATTTATTTTGATTACGTGCGGCGCGCGAACACCATATCCCCCATATACTTCTCCAATATTTTCCACCCATTTGTCATAGAGTTGATTCAGGCTCTCGAGGTATCCTGCCGGTATTATTTCACCCGTTGTGTCTCGTCGACGTTGGCGATCTTGCAAGACATGCATATCTGATACTTGAAGATAGATTACCAGTTGTTCTAACCATGATTCTTGCCGTGTTCGATCCAGGGCATCGAGACTTTCCTTTAAATCATCAAGATAGCGTTCATATCCGGCATGCGAAAAGTAACCTTCATGAAATGAATTCTTGGCAAATGTTTCCGCTCCACCAATCATACTGCGGTCAAAGATGTAAATTCCTTTTCCTTCCTTTGCTTTCATCTGGCGAACTTGCCTGCCCGTCAGACAGCTGCTCTCAAAAATATTAGTATAACGGCGCATATCGTGATAAAATAATTGTAACGCTTCGTGATCGACAAACTCGGGAATATTCACCACCTCTTCCCCTTGTTTTAAGAATGGCGCAAACGCCTCTTTATGTTGGTCGAGATAACGCACAAATTCCGATTTTCCCGCGCAGATATTTCCTTCCACTAACAACACGCATTTTGCCATCGTTATTCACCTCATCAAATATTTTTCTGGTTTATTTAAATCGCGGAGAGTTTGATTGACAATAATTCTCACCCATTCCTCACGCAGGTGATCTCCTTCTGTTGGACGCGGAAGATCAATAGAAGAGATACTATTTTCATTTAAGAAATCGCGAATTCTGTTATCCATTTCTTTCTGAAAATCAGAATCTGTCGAACGAACTCCTTCGCCTCCCGGAATTTCTTCGTTAACAATCGGCAGAACATAAATCCGATCATAAGGAAAATTCTGAACGTGACCAAGCGTCATCTGCAGGGCGTATTCATCTCGTCCATGGCGACGCTCTAAATAACAGTAATTATCAATCCCTCGATCGCAGATAATCACATCGTAGAGCGGTGCCGTCGTTCGCGCTTGATAAGCCAGCTCTTCCGCAAATTGAGAATGAAGAATCCATAACTGTGTTTCTCGCGTTGTCGCTTCGTTAATTGGTAATCCTTTCTCGCGCGCCAGCGTCGACATTTCAGAAAGTGCCCGTGCTTCTACATGGCGGCGTTTGAGTTCGCCGGCGACAAGCGTCGCTAACGTTGTCTTGCCTGTACCTTGGGTTGAAGAAAGACTTAGTTTGTACACCATCAGCTATCTCTTTTAATAATCAAAGAAATAATTAATGATCTTAAAAGGCTTGTGTTACTCTAAAATCTATACTAGAACAAATAATCGGTTGAAAACGATTTTAATTGTTAAGATACTCCAACATTGTATAGATCAGATAGCCGCCACCAACACGGGTCGTATCCAGCAATGCTTCGCCAAAGAGATGAACGGTAGTGTCAACTGCTTTCCATTTGAGAGATCTCTCTTTGTTTCTCCATGAATGTTTAAGATTGTAATAAAGATAAACTCCAGGAACAATGGGAACGAGCATCCGCGCAAGAATTTTTCCATCGTATATCTCTAATTCCTCTCTGCGCCGCGCATGTCGTTCGAAGACTGTTTCTTTTCCACAAATAAGTCCATCAATAGAGTTTTCTACTCTCTTTGGTAAAAGCGTGTTTTGTTTCATCAATTCTCATTTTTCAACCAGAATATTTAAATCTTATCTTCAAATTCCATCACTTTATGCGCTATACTATCCTTGACTGTTACACCGATGAAGCCTCTGGTTTAGGTGTACCTCCCTACTTAGGAACATATCCGCGTTACATTTATGGTCGCTTGAAAAAAGAAGGACACGATGTAACGTACCTCACGATTGATGACCTCCGTCTCTGGAAAAAATATCACGGTGAAAAAAAAGAAACCAAAGGACATCAGAAGACAAACATTCTTATTTACAATCTTACCACCAACAACGCGGAAGAAGTTCTTCAAAAAACGGAAGTTCTTGTTGTTGTTCTCGGTGTACACGTGCCCGGAAAATATCTTACTGCTTTGCCGGGGACCTTACGGGAAGTCATTCCTCTCATCAAAGATCTGTCGATGAAAAAAATCCTCACCGGACCAGCCGTTTTTGGTACGCAGTTAGAAGGCGGAAAAGCGTTTGAGAAAGAAGATCTCTCTCTCTTTGATGACGTTCACAAAGAAGATGCTTCCTTCGAGGATATCGAACAGTATGCCGCCCTCGGCGCAGAAATACTTGATCAAATTCCCGACAAGAGAGTCATTGAAATTGAAACGGGACGCGGTTGTAATGTGGGGAAGTGCAGTTTCTGCACCGAACCGTTAAAGAGCAAATTCATTAATCGAAAGAAAGAAAGTGTCGTACGTGAAGTAAAAGCATATTACGATCATGGCGCACGCTTCTTTCGTCTGGGAAAACAAGCAGACTTCTATGCCGCTGATCGTCCCATTGAACTCCTCCAAGAAATTCGGAAGATCTGTCCTGAAATCAAAGTACTGCAGATTGATAACGTCAATCCCAATTCTGTCGTTAAACCTGGCGGAGAAGAAATCACCAAAGCCATTGTTGAATATTGCACTGCCGGAAATATCGCGGCGTTTGGCGTTGAAAGTTTTGATCCCGAAGTTGTTAAAGCGAACGTACTTAACACCATGCCTCTCATTGCCATGAAAGCCATTCGTATCATCAATAAATACGGTGCGGAACGCGGTGAGAATGGCTTGCCAAAATTTCTACCTGGGATAAATCTTATTTTCGGTCTGCTTCATGAAACAAGAGAAACGCATCAAAAAAACATCGAAGCATTGCGTCAGATCATAACTGAAGGCTTATTACTGCGTCGAATCAATATCCGTCAAGTTGCCGTTCTACCTGATACTTTTTTAGAAAAGAATGGCGGTCAGAAATATTTATTGAAAAACAAAAAATATTATTGGAAGTGGCGTGATGAGATTCGTCAGACGATTGATAATCCAATGTTAGCGCAGATTTTGCCGAAAGGCACAATCATTAAAGATGTTTTCACCGAAATGTATGACGGGAAAACAACATTCTGCCGGCAGATGGGAACCTATCCGTTAGTCATTGGTATCAAAGGAAGATTACCTCTGGGGGAGAGAATTTCAGTTCGGGTGACGGGATATATGTTAAGGAGTATTATCGGGGAGAAGGTGTGATCCAAAAAATAATTCACAAACATTTATAAATTACTCCTCTAATTTTTCTCAGCAGTGATACGCCATGGATGATAAATACGATTTTGATGACATTTTTATTTTGGAAGTTCCTAATCCATTCGAAGAACCTGCTTTCGAGCGGGAACGGCAATTACGTTTCCTCACTATTGATGCTCTCGTCTCTCGCGAATTAAAAGAAGAAAGAGCATTAACTGGTTTTGCTAAAGCTCGAGCGAAAGTTAATGATCTTACTCTTTACGTCGGTGTAGCCTCCGGCGTATCTGGTCTTGTGGGGTATCTCCACGATCAATCTGTTCCAGAATATGCTCTCAAAGGTGGATTAGTTGCAGCAACATTCTCTGCTGTCGTGTATGGTCTCGGTAAAGTCATAAAATACTTTAAACATTCTCCTGAAAAAACTAACGAAGAGAAACGAGATGAGAAAATAAAAGAATACGAGCAAGCACTTACCACACGTAAGAATTACGATGAAAATTCATTCAAGCAAAAAGCAGTGATGGTTGCTATTATGGGTGGAGCGATCGCTATCGTTGGTGGAGTCATTGTTGCCGCCCCTTATGCCACTCTAGCTGCTTGGTATGGTATCGGTGCAGGAACAGGTTTAGCATCGGCAACTTCTGAACTCGCCGTAAAAACCGGCAAAGAATTATATTCTCGAAAACAAAAACTAGAACAATACGATCTTGAACGCGCAAGAATTGTCGGCGCAGAACTGTTCAAAAAATAATCTTTTGTTCACTAAAATCTAAACAGCACACCAATATCCAAAATAAACAACAGCACCATAATAATCTCCAACACTAACATCCGCTTATTACTTGCCTCTTCTTGCAGCATCGTATAAATATTCTGCACCGTATTCAACTTCTCTTTCACGGAATTCTTCCAGTTCTGCAGATAGAAACGATTAGCCGCAGTCGTATACACCCGTGCTAGATAAATATCTCCCACTAATTTTAACGCGTTCTCTACCTTGTCCATAAAACTCGAGATATCTACTTTAATTCGATACAAGCCATTTAACGTCTTGGCAAAAGGGGTAAGCCCAAAGAGTGTTTTTTTCTTTCTCTGGCCGATGTCATCATATGCCTTGTCTAAAACACTATCCAGCACATCATCATACGTTCGTAGTTCCAATAATTCAATAACCGCATATTCTAAAACGTCAAGTACATCATAACTGAGCTGAGGATCATAAATAAATGCGGCGTTCCAATCTGCTAACAGCAAGTCTTGCGGAGTATACGATTGCGGATTCTTAATCGCGTCAGAAATTTCCTGTTCGCTGAGATTTTGTTCAGAACGGAGAATTGATGCAATCTGTCGTGAATATTGCCCCAAAAAATCTTTTGCTAGAAGTGCTTTTTCTACAGTATTAACAATAAAGATCGAATAATCTTCCCATTCTAATTCACGATACGGTCGAACTAGCGCATAATCGATCGCTCTTTTTATCTTTTGCGCAATCGCTTCGGCATTCTTCTGCAGTTCTTTATTCTCCACAAATTCACGGCTCTGTCGAGCAACATCTTCGATAGTTGCCCCAATTGGCAGGATCATTTTGATCGTGACAACGCCAAATTCGTAGATTTTCGCTACAATTTCAAACTCGTTATTGCCTATTTTTAAAAAGCCAAGATTAACCATCAACGGCGGGGTTTTATATTTAATATATTTTGGAGTCAACCTTCGATACTCTAAGAGCGAGAAGACAAATGACTTTCCCAAGACGTTCTGGTTCTTTTCGATCTTTTCTAGTAAAATCTCATTAGCTACTTCAAAACAAAAATACAGCTGAATGCTTCCTTGCGTGATCTTCATAATATCTCCGGAAGGTCGTTATTTTATATACTTTTAGGAAGAAAAATCCCATAATTGGGTTCTGCTGTAGAATTAAGATTTTAGTTCTCGATTAATTATTCTATTAGCTTTAAATAGACGCTCGCTCATTATTTCATTTACGATAACTTTCTATCCAGAGGTGACAGCAATGAATTATATCAAAAGAGTTTTAAGAACCCATCTTTCGAACAATAATGTCGAGCAAGAACTACGGCGAGTATTAGATAACCTTGCCGGCAGCGCTAAATATATCGGAGAAACTATTCGTAATTCCGTACGCGGCTTAACCGGAACGAAAAATATCTATGGGGAAGAGCAAGCAACGTTAGACGTTCTTGCTGACACCATTATCCGCGAGCGTCTGCAGTTTGAGACGAGTTTTCATGTCCAAGCAATCGCTTCAGAGGAACAAGGGCAAATTGTTCAGTTAAAAGGGGATACTGGACGTTATTCTGTGACCGTTGATCCTCTCGATGGAAGTTCACTTCTTGATGCTAATCTTTCCGTCGGTTCAATCTTTGGCATTCACGAAGGACATCTCTTAGATCAGCGTACCGGGAGAGAAAGTCTTGTTGCCGCAATGTATGTTCTCTATGGTCCAGAAACGACGTTAGTATATACCGCCGGCCAAGGCGTCCACGAATTTACCCTTGACAGCGTTGGGAATTGGGTTCTCGCCCAAGAGAATATTCAGATGCAAGGAAGAGGGAAAATCTATTCCCCCGGTGGTAAACGTAGCGAATGGACTGTGAATCATTCTACTTTCATTAACGACATCGAAAAACAAGGTCATACGTTGCGTTATAGTGGCGCGCTTGTCGCTGATGTTAATCATATCCTAAAAAAAGGCGGTGGTATTTTTTCTTATCCTGCGCTCAAAGAAAAACCAGAAGGTAAACTCCGTTTACTTTTTGAACTTCAGCCGCTGGCGATGATTGTCGAACAAGCTGGTGGAACGGCCACTGATGGAAAAGAACATATCCTCAATCTTGTGCCGGAACAGTTAGATCAACGCAGCCCAATCTATCTTGGCAGTAATTTTGAAGTTGATTTGGCAAATCAATATCTTGGGTCGGGAAAATAATCCGTTCTCTTTTTTTTCCCGTTTTTCTTTTTTCTCCTCTCGTTCTTTAACATTTTTCTCCTCAACATTAATAAAGAAAGAACTTAATTTTATCTTTAATGACCAAAATAATTCCAGCTTTGCTTCTTGCAAATCTTTACTTAGCTTCCCCCGTTCGAGCGGAGAATGTCCGCTTTACTCACTATCAGAGTGATCATCTATTAACAAAAACACTTCGAGGAACTTGTAATACTTTAACTATCGATACGTTTCGCGAAGGCTATCTCTTTCCCGTTACTGCCAACGACATTGATAAAACAGAAAGCAATGTTGGAGCGATGTTAGAACTTTTTGTTGATAAACTCTATTCTTCTCACGTCGAACCTTTCGGCGTTAGTTCGGAATACATTCGCCGGCGGATCTTAGAATTAAACCCTGATTTTTTTGGAAGAACATTTCGTCCCAATGATCTACTCTATTTTGAACGTGCTTTAGAGAAGTTTGCAAAATTAGCAGTTCCATAAAACCTTTAAACTAATCATACTTTCTTTTTCTTTGAGGTGGTATTAATGCATACATTAACTGATTTTGCACTCAAAGAAAAATATAAGAAAGTTCATCAACTTCGTTCTCGTCTTGACGAGATGAAGAAATTGATAGACTGGAATAAATTTTTAGCGTTGTTTCCAACCAAAGAAACAACCGTAGGAAGACCTTCCTACGAAATCATCCTCAAATTAAAATGCCTTTTCCTGCAGAGTTGGTTTGGTGTCAGCGATGAAGAATTAGAATATCAAATATATAATCGTCTTGATTTTCAACAATTCTTAGATTTTCCGGAATCAGTTCCAGATTATTCTACCATCTGGCGATTCCGTGAGGAACTTACGGAATCAGATATTATCGATAAAATGTGGGAAGAACAAAAAAGGCAGTTATCCCAACATAATATCACCGTCAAAGAGGGGAAAATTCAGGACGCTTCATTTGTTGAAGCCGACCCAGGGAAGAAACGATCTGGAATGGAAGGACGAGGCAGAGAGGCTAAAACTTCCCGAAGTAAAGATGGTTCTTGGACGAAGAAAAATGGCAGGAGCTATTTTGGATTTAAAGCACACACTTTAATGCAGAAGGGATCAAAGTTCATTGAAGAAATTGCGGTGACAACAGCAAAAACACACGATAATAAAATTGATCTCGCGGGGGAAAATGATATTGTTTATCGTGATAGAGGATATTCTGGATCGAAGACAAAAGCAAAAGGAGATGGAACGATGAAGAAAGGAAATCTTTCAATAAAACAGAAACTTCGCAATAAAAGAATTGCGAAGAAAAGAGCAGAAGGAGAGCACCCTTATGGTACTATCGACCGAAGTTTTCACGGTGGAAAAACAAAACTGACAACTCTTGCACGAGTCTTCGTGCAACAAGTGTTTGTTTGTATAGCATACAACATTCATCGATTAAGATTTTTGGTTAATGGATAGCGAGAGCTCTCTTTTTTTATCAAAAAAGAAGAGAAAAGTGAAACTAAAAGGGGTAAGAATGATCTAATTTTTCAGGTTTAATCATCATTTTGTGAAATTGTTAAGAAAAAGTGAATTATTCAAACTTCTCTTTAGTTGAACGCTCGATGGAGTCTAATTTGTGGTGTAGTTTACTTTTATCACCCTAGTTTCTCCAAAAATTTTATAAACAGATTAAACTTAACTATTGTTAATTAAAGAGGTGAATTCATGAAAATAAAATTATCGTTAGTATTAGTATTATTGGGTGTATTTCTGCTTGTTGTCAGCTGTGCACCACAAGCACCGGGAAGTTCTGCAACAACTTCTGCAAAAGAACAGTATAAGACATTACCTTCGGGAGAATCAACGGCAAATCAAGGACGAGTAGTTTTTACCATCGCTGATGCCGCAGCGGATATGAATTCAGTTAGTCGTGTGGTTGTCACCATTGATTCTATTAGTGTCCATAGTGATACGGAAGGGTGGGTAACTGTTTCTTCAATACCTCAAACTACTGATCTACTTTTATTGAAAGCTGAAGGTGCGCAGAGACTTCTCGCCGATGTTAAACTGAAAGAAGGTTCCTATCAACAATTGCGTTTGGATATTTCCAAAGTAGTCGTCACAGATAATACTGGAGAACACCAAGCAAAATTGCCTTCTGGCGAGTTAAAGATTATTGGTGGTTTTAATGTCAGTGCTAATTCCACGTCCACTGCAAAATTCGATTTTATTGCTGATGAATCTCTTCACAGAACTGGAAACGGAGAGTATATTCTTGCTCCGGTTGTTCAATTAGAAACAAGAGAAGATGCCGATGTTGATGTCAAAGCAGACAATAAAGTTGAAGTCAAAAACGGACACGTCAAGACTAACATCAAAGTAGGGATGGATGTCGATGGCAACGTTGGCGTTGGGCTTCATATTCCTAAAGAAGCAAAAGTATCTCTGAGTAATGGAAAAGTTAAGCTGGAAACAACATTAAGTGTTGGTTTGGGAAGTGGATCTGGGAAAGAGGAAAGTGCTCAGGAGAATACGAATGCCTCTGCTAATGCTGCCGTCAAAGTAAAAGTGGGATACTAATTCTTATTTATTTTTTCTTTTTTTATATTGGTGTTAATATTACTTACAGCATACTGATTAATATCCACCGCTACAATTCTTTTTGCTTTTTCTGCGAGAGAGAGCGAAATTGCTCCACTTCCGGCACATAATTCTAAAACACTTTCCCCTAGATTAACTCTAATTGTTTCAATCAATAGTTTTGTGTCAGTTGCAGGATAAAAAACGTTTGGCAGAACAATAATTTCTTTGCCGAGAAAAGTAATCGTATAGAGTGCGGAACACGACTTTATTTCTTCGGTGGATGTGGAAAGAGTATTCCCCCAAACTGATTATCTTCTCCTTCTTCCCTGCTTCGATACCACGGAACTACTCTTCCCGAGCGAAGCTCATCAAGAATATCATACTCTCTGCCAAGAGAATGAATCCGGCTAATCGTATATTCTTTACCACTTTTAGGCAATAGTGAATTTTCAATTCCCGTAAGCGGTGGATGATCTTCTAACAATTTGATGCGAAGAACTTTTTCCTCTATTCCCAAAACTTCAAAAGGAATTGGTTTTAGTGGTGACATCATATACTCGCTGGGAAATCCTACATAATAAATTTCTTTTTCTGCCATTATACCCCCCCTACTGTTAATAAAAAATATGGACCTGCCGGGACTTTCACGATTTCCCAAATTGTATCTGAGAGATCTGTTTTGAACCCGAACTCCTCCCATGCCATGGGAATGCGCTTTTTCGCTTCGCATAAAGTAGCCTATACAAAGTACCGGATTACGCTACAGGCCCACCATTTGTCTAAATATCTTCATTCATTTAAAAAATTATCTCAACTACAGAGGACTTTGCAAAAAGGAATTTTTGGCGAAATAGGCAACAAAATATTGTAAACGGAGCCAAAAATTCCGCCATTGCATGTCCTCTTTGAGAACTTTGCCATAAAAAAGTGAATTATGCAAAGTTCTCTACATACATATTAAGTTCACTTAAGCGCCTCGCTGTTTCACTCGCCCGTTCTCGAAGTTCTGGTCAGTGAAAGAAGAGATGTTCTTATTAATGGAACGGGAACTATTTTTTGTCTTATAGCAAATCTCCTTAATGATGGAACATTTGGGAGATTTGCTAGACTAGTAAATCACAGGTTTAGTGTTCCATTATTTATGTGATTTACTATTACCTAAAGCTCAGCTCGTGAAACATTAGTGGCGGAGGCGCTAGAACTTAATACGTATTTCTTTACAACTCTAACAATTTATTCATCTCACTCTCAATCCGCGTCTGGAAATCGCCGCTCGTTTCTCCTTCATTCTTTATTGTATTCATACAGGTGAGCAGAATCTTCGTCAACTCCTTCTCTTTATCGAGGCTAAACAACGACACTTGCTGGAGATGTTCTTTAATCAGTGCTTCTTCTATATCCTCTGGATTCTGTTGTGCCAGTGCGATCTCTTCAAATTCTTCCGACTGCAATTTCGCCGTATTCTTTAAAATACAATATGCCCCCTGTGAAGTTAACTTTTCAAAGATCTCTTTGAAATTAATACTCCCCACTTTACCCCCTTGCACCGTTCCTTTCAAGCGGAGCGTAATTAAACAGTTAGTTAAGTCTTGGTTGTGAAACGCCTCCATTATTTCGAAGGCAATAACCTCTGGTGCTTTATCTGTACAATCTAAAACCAACGATTTGTGATCGATAACCCGCAAAGGGATCCATTCTACTTTTTGCGTTTGCGTGCGTGGCGCTCCATGATCCACAGTAATAACATAATATCCTCCGTGGCTATACTTTTCAATCTCCTGAAAATTATTGGGAAAGAGCGCGCCACTGTACGTTACAGTTCCGTACTCTGGGATTTCTTTTTTTGTGGGATGATGAATATGTCCTCCTGCATAGTACTGAAACTTCTTGGGAAAGACGGAGATTGGCTGCGACTCCATCATTTCCAGATGTGCTGGCAAAAGTTCTGCCACTGTCGTATGAAACATAAAGATCTTGTATCCTGGCTCACTTTCAAGAGTCTCACGGTGCAGACTTTCATAATATGCTTTGTCGAGAAGTCCTCTTCTGCCCAGCACTCCCGTAATCTTTGCTCCGGTTTTGCGATCAATCGTAAACTGCAAGTGTAATTCTTTTGTTTCTGGATTAACCTTACCTTTACACACGTTTACTAATAATCCTGCGCTATCCAACACATCGATCATCGTCTTTCCACTCGGTGAGAAATCGTGTGAACCGGCAATCACATAGATCGGAATATTTTGATCTTGTAATTCTTTTAATTTCTTTGTAACGATTTTAAGTGTATCTAACGATGGCAGAGAAGTATTAAACAAATCTCCCGCAAACAAAATAAAATCAACTTCTTGTTGAATACACTGTTCAATTGCCATCAGAAAAGACTTTGTAGATAGGTCTCGCATCTTCTGTTCACGCCAAGCTCCTAAGTGTAAGTCTCCCAGGTGGGCATATTTCATCTGTTTGAAAGTGTGCACTTTGTTTATATTGATTGTTGTAGAGAAGTTTGAAAAGAGAAATTTCCTCTAAACAAACATTTAAATATCTCTGAACTATTATCATTCTATGAGGTTGATATCTTTACTTGTCGTTGTTCTGTTCCTAACCAGCATTGTTGTCTACGCCAGCGGCGATTTAATTGTTGAGCTAGGCAAACCAGAATTACTTCCAAAAACCGGCTTTGGTGAAAATGTCTTTCTTCCCTATAAGATTCGCAACAGTGGTGATCAACCGGTTACGTCTCGCTTTCCTGTAAAGATACTTCACCAAGGGGCGCGCGAAGGAACGGGCTACCCTCTGTACATTTATTCCGGTGCAATGAAGACCGTAGGTATAGAACCACTGAAAAAAGCACCTATTGAAAAAGCTGATGGCACGATCTATTGGCAGGAAACAGGCACTACTCCGATCAAGCTCGGTAATGGAATTATTCCGGCAGCCTCAGCCGTTACTCTCCAACCCGGTGAAGCACTTCTCTTTACAGATAAAAACACCATTGGCAGTATGGCTTCATTCTATTTTCCTAATTCTGGAATTTACACTATTGGTTATGAAGTCGATCCTGTCACTGGCACAAATGAAGTTGTCGAGAACAATGATAACAACAACGCCGCAACTCTTGATTATAACCTCACTATCCAAACCTATATCAAAGGTCCGAATGCTCAAGTTGGTCTTGCCGAGAATGAATATTGGTTTTACTTCAACAATGCTAATGATTGTGTTACTTTAGACGTTCCCGATCCTATTAAAATCTGTCTCGTTAGTCTTGACTCATTTACTGCAACTATCTCCGTCAATGGAACAAATGTTAAACTCTGGCATTTTTTTAAAGTCTGGGGCTTCAGCAAAAAGTATCAAAATCTGGAATTTGTCTTTGCCGATGGGTTTAAAGTGAGGTATTCATAAAGACATTTAAGATTTTAGAAGAATACATTCACCGTTGTATTCACACTTATTGCACTTCCAGTGTTGAGGCTTTAGGGGAATTTTACCATCTATCATTTGAGTCCACTTTTCTAATAATTCTAGAACTTCTTTTCTGTCAACCTCTTCAATGTAAGTTTCTATTCTATTTTCTTCTTCGCAATATATTTGGATCTTTTTCTTTGGTCTATTAAAGTAATACCCGTAAAGGTCTGCCTGAAGCCGTGCTGTTCTTAATGTACTTAAAAGATACCTTTTTCTTTTTGTGTACTTAAATTCGTAGACGAAATCATCTGTGATTCCATCTGGACTTCCGATGAGGATCATCTTTTTATATCTAAAATTCCATCTTATAGTTGGGTGTTTTTCTGCATATAACTCCTCATAATAACGGCCCCTATTAAGTGGATCATCATCTATCTTTAAAAAAGTCTCAACTTCTTTTTTTGTCTTCCTCGCTTTGATTGTTGTTCCCTTTCAGAACATTTTTATACTTTCTAATCCTTCTTTTATCAGCAATGGCAGAAAAAAGAAAGGTGTTGGTCTATACTGACTTTGATAAAACTATGATCCCAGAGGATTCTCCAAAAATCCTCGCCAAAGAAATGTTTCTCTTCTACAAGAAAACGTTTGGCTGGTTTTTTCTTCCCGGTCAGATCATTAAAACTATCTATCGTTTTCTCCTCTACAAAGCCACTGGTAAAACAAAACATTTCTACAAAGTGTTTTTCTTTTTTGATGACGAAGCGTTGGATCGTGTGGCGGCTAGCCTCACCCTTAATCCCAAATGGATCGCCGCTATTCAAGAAATCCAACGTAAAGAAAGCAAACGGGGAGATGTAGAAGTTGTGCTCACCATTCTCTCACGTAACGTTATTGAACTCATTCGTCGCTTTGTTGCTCGGCCGGAGATTCAAGCAGAACTGACTGCTCTCCATTGTACAATTAACGAAATCATTGCCCACACCGATATCTTGGTCGGCGGGCAGACAATTATTACCGCCGGAGTTTGGCGTGAGGGAATGAGCCAGCCCTTGGTTGATGCCAAAGGAATGGTCTCGCGTCCTATTTCACGCCGAGAACTGCAGAAAGTTTCCGTCCTCACTATCCGGCCGTTTACAGAATACGTGGCCCACATCGCTGAAACCATTGAGAAAGACAAACACCACTATCTCGCCAAGTGGTTTGAGTTGCATGCCTATTATATTGGTGATAAAGAAGAGGAATATTTGCTCGATTGTGGTTTTCCCGAAGAACGATTTTATCGAGTTTGATCGTCGTTTAGATCATCTAATAATTGACGGAGTTCTTTTGTCTCTTTGCATTTGCGTAATATTTTCAGTTGCCCATTTCTCACCTGGCTGACTCTTTGATAGACGATGGAATAAATTCCTGCCAATTCCCGATCTGTGTATTCTTTTCCTTGAAATCCCATTGTATCTTTCAACAGTTCTCTATCTCGTTCACTCTTTATTCTATGAGTTAGAATTTCCGCTAATCTCGTTCTAATTCTACTTGCCGTGACGTACTTTTCACTACCCCTATTTTCTTCGTCAGGGATAATTTCACCAAGTGTTCGATCACTCTCGCCATCTCCAACCGGTGTTTCTAATGATAATGCGCTCTGTCTTCCTCTTGCTATAATCTTCTCCACTTTTTCAACTGGCATATCTAAATTATTCGCCACGTCTTCGATTGTCGCTTCTCTTTTTAATTCTGCAGAAAGTGTGCGAAATCGTTTTCTGATTTTAATGGAGTCAACCCAAGCATGGCGTGACAATTGAACTACTCTTCCCTGTTCTGGAAGAGCACCGGTTATCTCCTGATCAATCCAATCTGGGGCATAGGTCACAAATTTGTAGCCGCGCTCCCACTCAAAATGTTCTACTGCCTTCATCAATCCAATGTTCCCTTCTTGAATGAGATCCTCAAAAGGCATCCCTCTTTCCCTATACTTTTTAGCAATGAGGACAACTAAGCGCAGGTTCTTCTCCATAACCTCGTTGCGCAGTCGCTCGTAGCGCATTGTCGCAGTATGATAATCCTCAAGAGCAATCTGTAAACCATTCTCTTCTTCTTTTTCTTTTCTTTCCCCAACTTTCGTTTTGATCTCCACCGCGAGCGCCGAGAGATATTTCTCTCGTAACTTCCAGCGAAGAAGAGAAAGATTTTCCTCTTTATCGAGATTACCGGGATCTTTGCTTATCGCTTCTAAATCGACTTTTAATTCTCCCGCTAAAGAAACACGATCTTTCCGCTCTTCTTTTCTGATACAGAAATAATCTTCCGTATTTTTCCCATCCACACTCTTCAGAGCATATTTAACCGTCAGTAAGTCTGCAATATTTTTTAGAAAATGTAGTGAGACCGAGAACGCACCATATACTGCGGACACCCTGTTTTGATAAGCTTCACTCAGGGCTCGCATCGTTTGCGTTTCTTCATCACCCAATAAACCGATAGCGCCCATCTCTCGAAAATAAATATCGAGTGCTCTCGCCCCATCGCGACCAGTGATACTATCATTATCTTTCTTTTGGCGTAATCGTTCTTCATCTTCTGTCATTATCTCTCTTTCTACCGCTTTTTTTTAAATGTTCCTGAGATTTTTTGAAGAATAGAGAAAGCTATAAATTTATTACTCGCTGGGTCTAATACCCCGTTGCACAGAACAAAGAATTTACTTTGTTTGTGCACAAATGTGATAGCTTTCACATTTTGTGCTCTGCAACGAGCAGCGAGTAATAACCAGAAATCCGTCTTGAAAATCGCCGAATACATGAAAAAAGAAAACTAACTTTTTTCAGTACTGAAAACCAATAGTTTTTGGTTTTCATGTACCCCGCAGCTTGCTGCGAAGTGAGTATAGCGAACGGTGGGTAGGCGATTTTAGGATTTCTGTGTTTATTGAAGTTTAAAGATTTTATTCCACCGTCACACTCTTTGCCAGATTCCTCGGCTTATCAATATCACATTCTTTTATTCTCGCGATGTGATAGGCTAATAACTGCAGCGGTATTGCCGCGAGAATCGGCGTTAATAGTTTGTCGCTTCGTGGAAGATAGATCACCTCGTCGCTGATCAGATCAATTTTCTGGTCTCCCTCTGTAGCCAGAGAAATAACTTTTCCTTTTCGTGCTTTAATCTCTTGAATATTGCTAAACATCTTGTCATAGATTTCATCTTTTGGGCAGATCGCCACCGTTGGAACATCCTCAGATACAAGAGCAATTGGCCCATGTTTTAATTCTCCGGCAGGATATCCCTCGGCATGGATATAGGAAATCTCTTTGAGTTTCAGCGCACCTTCTAACGCTAATGGAAAATTTCTATTTCTTCCAATGTAAAGAAAATGCTGATAATGAAAATAGCGTTGGGCAATTTCTTGTATTTGTTTATCTAACTGTAATGTCCTCTCGATGAGAGCAGATAATTTTCGTACCTCTATCTTCTTTCCTGCGAGTTGATATGCGATTTTGTATAAAATCACTAACTGTGCCGTAAATGCTTTCGTCGACGCGACGCCAATCTCCGGACCGGCACGCGTATAAATTACGGAATCAACTTCTCGCGCAATCGTACTTTCCACGACATTGACAATCCCCAGTGTTTTCACGCCGTGTTCTTTTGCTAAACGTACTGCCGCCAGAGTGTCTGCCGTTTCACCGCTCTGAGAGAGAACGATTACTAAATCATCCGAGCTAAACAACGCTTCTTTATAGCGAAATTCTGATGCCGTTTCGTGAATAACCGGAATTTTTGCGACTGTTTCGATAATATATTTTCCCACGAGGCCAGCATAACTTGCCGTGCCACAGGCAACGATAAAAATTCTCTTTGCCTTGCTCAAGATAGGAATTACTACTTTTAATGTTTCGTTAATTGTCTGAGGTTGTTCCATAATTTCTTTAAGCATAAAGTGAGCGTAACCTTGCTTTTGCGCTTGTTCCATATTCCATTGCACTTCTTGGATTTTTAGGATCTTCGGCTTGCCGTTAAAATCGTAAACCTCTGCTTTCTCCGAGGTTATCTGCGCCAGTTCGAAATCGTTAACGTAGACTACTTTTCTCGTCTGTTCAATAAATGCGGAGACATCTGACGCCAAAAAATGTTCGTGATCACCTAGACCAATAATTAAAGGACAACCGTTGCGTGCTGCAATAATTTCTTCGCTATCCTTCTTCATCACGACAAACGCATACGCTCCCCGTACTTGTTTGACTGTTTCTTGCACGGCCTCCAATAAATTACCGCGATACAACTGAGCAATTAACTGAACAATTACTTCTGAATCAGTTTCAGATGAGAAAATCGCTCCTTTTTTTCGTAACTCTTCTTTTAATTCCAGGTAGTTTTCGATGATTCCGTTATGAACAACAGAGAAATTATTCTCTGCGACAAATGGATGAGCATTTTCTGCTGTAACGCCACCATGCGTCGCCCAACGCGAATGAGCGATTCCTTGTTTCCCAGGAAGAATTATGCTTTTCAGTTGTTCTACTCTTCCCACATTCTTCACGAGATGCAGCTGTTCTCCATCCGTCGTGCAGATCCCGACAGAGTCATAACCGCGATACTCTACTTTTTCTAGTCCTGCCAGAAGAATGGGATACGCCTCTTTTTTGCCGCAATAACCAATAATGCCACACATCGTAACTGTATTTAGTAAAAATCGATTTAAGAAGCTTGTGAATTAGGAGTAGAGAATGAAAAATCCCTATCGAGGCAGAAAGAGTAGCGAGGTATTTTTTAATCTTGCTTTAGATAGATGTTTTGATAGAATATGGGAAAATGACACTTGGCAAGAAATAAAAAGAGATTTTTTTCTCTAAAACTTCTTGTTGAACTGCTACTTAACAATAATTGCCGCCAAAGTTTTTAAAGAAATGATCTATTTTCCCTTTAAATGACACGATCTGAAATCCCTCGCCGCACTTTTATTGGTAATCTAGCTTCCGCCGCCGCTTTTCTTTGTGTTGGAGAAGCCTGTCGCGACAAACCGGATGATGAAGAGGAAATTGCTCAACGTGATGATCTCGATCTCACAACCAATATTAAAAGAATTTACTCTATCGAAATACCATCTGAACTTCCCTCTCTTTCTCCACAACTATATCAAGATGCATTGCAGAGTGATGATTCGTTAATTATCCGTGATATTACGCTGGGCACTGGAAAAGAATTTAAAACTAAGATTCGCTTGTCTGATTATCTTGCTCTGCGTTCACGCACTCATCGCACAAAGGATATTTTAGAGTACGGTCCTTTTCTAACACCCCATCCTACGATTGATGAGCTGGCTCAAGAGTTAACTCGGAATTCTCCCTCTTCCGAACAAGCGGCGCAGCGAATCTTAAACTTTGTCCATCATGGAATAATCTACGACGCGAGTATTGAGAGCTATGGTGTTGATTATGTCCGTCATCCGTTAGAAACACTCGTTGAAGGGAATGGTGATTGTGAAGATACGACTCTTCTAGGAGCCGCATTGTCTCGTGCCCGGAATCTTGATGTTGTTTTGGTTGTTTTCCCTCCTTCCCCCGGAACTATGACTGGTCACATTGGCTATGCTGTTGCTGCTAATTTTCAGGGAGCATATTTTGAAGTTAACGAAAAGAAATATTTCTACGCCGAAACGACAGGAACGTATTGGCTGAGCAAGCCTTCCCTCTGGAAGATCGGAGATATTTTCCCTACTGAGAAGAATAAAAAGGTTGAGATTTACACTCTTCACGATGCACCAGCAAATCCCGCGAAACCTTTATAAAAGAATGCCCTTTCCAATCAGCATACCAATGAGTTGGTGTCTATTGATCAACGAGGTAACTGAAATTAATTCTTTTACCTTCTCGATCATAATCTGTTAATCGATAATATAATATATTTAAAATCCCCTATGCGGAGGTACTAAAAATGGCTGATGAAGCAAAAATATTGGAAGCGGTTGAAATCGCTCGCACAACCGGAAAAATTCGTAAAGGAGCAAATGAAGCGACCAAAGCAATTGAAAAAGGCGACGCTAAATTAGTAGTTTATGCTGCTGATGTTAGTCCTAAAGAAATTGTCATGCATCTGCCTCTTCTTTGTAAAGAAAAGAAAATTCTCTGTGTTGAAGTTTCAAAGAAAGAAGATCTTGGTGCCGCTGCTGGTTTACCTGTAGCGACAACTGCTGTTGCTATCGTCAAAGAAGGAGACGCTAAAACGCTTATTGAGAGTCTGCGTTAAGTAGGTTGAGACCATGGCAAAAAAACCAGTCACACCTGAAAAACAACCAGCTGCCGCAACTGAGCAGCGTGCAGAAGGAGGAGAAATCCGCTTCACACCGGGCATTCCCGCGGAAGTGAAAGAGATTGTTGCGCGCGCCGGCAGTCGTGGAGAATTGACCCAAGTAATGTGTCTCGTTCTTGATGGACGTGATAAAAACAAAGCCATTCGACGAAATGTCAAAGGTCCAGTTCAAGTCGGCGATGTCTTAATGCTCATGGAAACAGAGATCGAAGCGCAACGTCTTGGTGGTGGTCGCCGCAGCAGTAGTAGTGGTAGCAGTGGTGGCAGCAGTAGCGGATCTAAATCGAATCATAACTAATGTAGGTGAATCTTATGTCAATATGCACATTTTGTGGAGAAGAAATCTTGATTGGAACTGGAAAAATGTTTATCTATGCTAATGGCAAGATTGCCTACTTCTGTTCCAATCGTTGTGAAAAGAATTTGTTTAAACTGAAGCACAAACCGTTGAAAACACCGTGGACAGCAGAATACCGTAAAGAACACAAGAAAGGCGTGAAAAAGACCGAATGAGGTTTGAGAACATGGCTACTACGATGGAGCGAACACTTGTTCTTCTCAAACCCGATGCTGTTCAACGCGGCTTGATGGGTCGAATCCTTTCTCGCTTTGAGGATGCCGGTCTAAAAGTTGTCGGCGCGAAAATGGTCTGGCTCAATGACACTCTTGGAAAAAAGCATTACGATGACATTGGTCAGGTAGGTAAAAGACATGGAGAAAAAGTTCTTCAATCATTGTTGCGATTTATGTCTTCTGGTCCAGTGCTAGCATTATGCTTAGAAGGGGTTAATGTCGTCGAGAATGTTCGCAAAATGTCCGGTAGTACCGAACCAAAATCAGCCGCTCCTGGTACAATTCGTGGCGATTTTTCTCACATCAGCTATGCTCAAGCAGATCAACAAGGAAAAGCTATTGAAAATATCGTTCACGCTTCGGGAAATGTTGAAGAAGCAAAACAAGAAATTGCGCTTTGGTTCAAGCCAGAAGAATTACATACGTATAAGACGGTGCATGAGACGCATGTGTTTTGATGAGAATTAAAAATGGTACAACATCAAGATCATTTGGAAATTGAAGCGTTACAAAGACTGTACGACGCCGGTCTAGACTTACAATTTCTTCCAGATACATCTTCTGGTTTTCAACGAACACATCTCATTCTCGCCGGGAATCATCATCCCGTCTACGAAGGAGCATACCGTATCAATCCCGTAACATCTCTTTACGTTAAAGAAACGAATCGCTTACAGTTTCCCCATTATCATCTCATTCCGGGGAGAGCCGGAGTTCGTCTTTCTCTAGTACATCCCGAAAATCCGACGATGGGAACTGAAGGAGTAACTCTTCTTGAAGAAAAGAGTGAAGTCGATTCCCCTCTCCAATTAGGACCAAGAACTTTACTTCAGATTGAAGACGGAAAGAATCTTTATGCCTATTCTATTTATGGGAGATGGACACCTCGCTTCTTTGAAGAAATGTCCGGTTATCAACAACCCATCGACACATCACACGTAGACTTTCAACGGAGGACATAAAAATGGCATCAGAAAAAATGGCTGAACGGGTAATGAGAATCACTCAGAATCCAAAATATATTCGTAACATTTGTACAAGTGCGCATATCCATCACGGGAAAACTGCGTTCACCGATAACTTGCTTGCTGCAGCAGGAATGATGTCCGAAAAATTTGCTGGTCAATTAGAAGGCGGTATGACGACGTGGCAGCATCTCGATGAGCAAGAACGCTTGATGACTGTTGATGCCGCCAACGTTTCCATGGTTCATGACTACGCTGACAAAGAATTCTTAATTAATCTTATTGACACTCCTGGTCACGTTGACTTTGGTGGAAATGTTACCCGAGCGATGCGCGCTGTCGATGGAACTGTTGTTTTAATCTGTGCTGTTGAAGGGATTATGCCGCAGACGGAAACTGTTGTTCGACAAGCTCTGCGTGAGAGAGTAAAACCCGTTCTTTTCATCAATAAAGTTGATCGTCTCGTTAAAGAATTAAAATTATCTCCCGAAAAAATTGCTGAAAAAGTTATGCAGTTAGTTGTCGAGTTCAATAAGATGATTGAACGCATTGCTGAACCACAATACAAAGAAAAATGGAAAGTAAGTGTGCAGGATGGCAGTGTTGCATTTGGTTCAGCACGGGAGAACTGGGCTCTCTCTTTTCCTTACATGAACAAGAAAAATGTTAAATTTGCTGACATCTTGCGCATTTATGAAATGGATGAAGCACAACGTAAAGATTGGGTTTGGGAAAACGCCGCTTTACATGAAGTCATTTTGGATATGGTTATCAAACACCACCCTGATCCGATCTCTGCTCAAGAGTATCGTATTCCTAAAATTTGGCATGGAGATCCTGATTCCGAATTTGGTAAAGATTTAATCTCCTGTAATCCTCATGGGAAGGTGGGATTCGTCATCACCAGAATTGTTATTGATCCACGTTCGGGAAAAGACATCTCTGCTGGACGTCTGTTTAGTGGGACAATCAAGAGTGGGATGGAAGTCTATCTCAACAATGCCAAACAGAGACAGCGCGTGCAGAATGTTTACATCTATAATGGTATTAAACCAGAGATGCTCGAGTCACTCCCTGCTGGAAATGTTTTAGCTATCTCTGGTGTTGTTGGTGCCGCTGGAGAAACCGTAACGTTAGAACCAGAACAAGCGTTTGAAGAATTAAAACATATCTTTGATCCAGTTATCACCAAAGCAATCGAACCAAAAAAATCTGCTGACCTGCCAAAGTTAATTGAAGTTCTGCGCAAAGTCAGTCGTGAAGACCCTTCGATAAAAATCGAGATTAACGAAGAGACTGGTCAAAATTTAATGTCCGGGATGGGAGAACTCCATCTTGAGATTATTGAGAATAGAATTGTCACTGAGAAAGGCGTCGAAGTAAAAACATCTTCACCAATTGTTGTCTATCGTGAAACGATTACTAAACCGTCTCCTGAAGTAGAAGGAAAATCACCCAACAAGCACAACAAATTGTACTTCAAAGTTGAGCCACTTGAACCAGAAATTTCTCGTGGGATCAAAGAAGGGCGTCTCCCTGTCGGTCGCTTCCGTAAGAAAGATGATTCTGTCATCTCTTTTTTACGTGACGAATGTGGTTGGGATGCTAAGACTGCTGGTATGGTTAAATCATTTTACGAAGGAAATATGTTTATGGATCAGACGCGCGGTATCGTCTACATCAACGAGATTATGGAGTTAGTCTTAGACATGTTTGAAGATGTCATGAAAAGAGGTCCGCTGACGCGCGAACCGTGTGTCGGTTTGAAAGTCATTTTAACCGATTGTTCTCTTCACGAAGACGCTATTCATCGTGGTCCGGCGCAGATGTATCCCGCAGTACGAGAAGGTATCCGTGGCGCAATGATGCAAGCGGGCCCGGTCTTGTTTGAACCATTGCAGATCATGCGTTTAGAAGCGCCGACGGAGTACACTGGAGCATTATCCAAGTTAGTTTCCTCAAAACGTGGTCAATTGCTCGAGATGAACCAAGAGGAAGATCAAGTTGTTGTCGTCGCTAAGATTCCTGTGGGAGAAATGATTGGATTTAGTAGCGATTTACGTTCGTCTACAGAAGGGCGTGGTAGTTCTTCACTGGTTGACCAGATGTTTGAGAAACTGCCACTGGAATTGCAGGAGAAAATCCGCAGCAGTATTATTCAACGTAAAGGATTAAGTGCTGGAGAATTGGGAGCATAAAGATTATTTTTTTATTTTTCTTTTTTTAATCTTTTTTCTTAGAATTTTATTTTTTTCTTTAACAGAAACTATTTTACCAAAAGATCTTATTTCTTTGTATTCTTCAGCGACGCCAAAAGATAAAGATTATCACGGGCATCAAGAAGAGAACCTTCCACAGTATACTTCATAACACCGAAAGCTGATTTAAATTCTTTCTTTTTTTTGATATCTTCTTTATCTCCGGTTATTTCATCAAGGTCTCTTTGAGTATCGGAAAGATTCTCGTTAAGAGAGAGCAATGCGTCTTTTATTTTCCCTTCTGAACTCTTTGCTTGCTTCATTACTATTCCTCGTAATATCTTTAATTGTTCTAGAAGAGAATCAACGTGTCCAAAGAATTGTTTTTCTGCATCCGCACGAACTTTATCCTGATCGTCAGAAAAAACATCTGTAAAAGATCGGGAGGGCACATTTAATTGATTAAAACTTCTTACAAACGTATACCAGACATCGGCAAAGTCATTCCCTAAAACAGAACGTGCTGCTCGAGTGCCTCTTTTAATAATCATAATTCCCAGTAATCACTTCTTCTTTAAAAAGATTGCGATTTCACTCAATAATGATCTGTAACCGGTTTTTATCAATTGGTTCTAAGACAATTTCTTTCCCTTTCTTTAACGAAAGAAAATCTGCCAACGACTTTGGTATTCGCACATCTAAGGCATTGCCTACTTTTGAAACTTTACTTCTTGCTCGTAAGCCCCATAATCCTCGCCGTTTTACTGCTTCTTCAATTTTATCTGAGACATTAGATTCAAATAATGTTTCTCCACAATGGTTACATACTAACGCATCAAAGTTCCCCATATTTTCTCCTAAAAATAAGTATGGAACATTCTTTTTTTCGTATTTCCCCATATTACAGTTAGTGCATTTCATTTTTTGTTCCAACCTCGTGGTCTGCCTAAATGGACAGTTATTATTTTGTAGAGATGATCTGACAATTTCTCATATACAACGGTAAAGTGTCGATAAATAGTGACATAATGGTTACCTTCTTGAATTCTTGGTCCACGACCGATTGCCTCTGCAATTTCAATCCGAGATATTCCATCGTCGTTAGCTTCATCTTGGGCATGTTTTGTCATCAACAGTTCTTCTTTTGTAACCATGCCTTTCTCCGTTTATACTTGTAAATACTAGTTATATTTAAACTTTCCTATTAATATTCTTATTATTAAACATCTCTTTGTTTCTTAAATTTTAAATAGTTGTTGATCTTAATTATTCCATGCTCGGTCCATCATTCTCTTTTAATAGTATCCTTAAACCAATCTCTGAAGCATTCATCTCTCTTGACAATCTCGAATTCTCCTACGGCTTCGGCGTGTATGAAATAATCAAAGTCAGAAACAAGATTCCCTACTTCCCTGAGAAACATATCGAGAGACTATTTCATTCGGCAAAAACCATTAACCTTAACGTGCCTCTTCTCCCAGAAGCGGTCTTCCTAGCACTGCAGGATTTCACCAATGTCATTCCCGATCAATCATACAACATCAAGATTCTCTGTGTCGGCGGTAATCTCTATATCTTTGCCACCGCCCCACTCTTTGTTCCAGAGAAATTATATCGCACGGGTGTCAGTGTCATTACCTACAATGGTGAGCGGCTCTTTCCTCAAGCTAAGACGTTAAACATGTTGATGAGTTATCAAGCCTATGCTCAAGCCAAAGAGCAGCAGGCCTATGACGCGTTGCTGGTTGACAATAATGGGTTCATCCGTGAAGGGACGAGAACAAATTTTTTCTTCACTGACGGAAAAACTATCTTTACCCCTCCGGCAGAACACGTTCTCGAAGGCGTCACAAAATTGACGTTAAGCGAAGCGCTCCGTCAGCAGGGGATAGATATTGTTGAAAATAAAATTGTGCTTACTGACATCCATAATTATATCGGTTTCTTTTTGACAAGTACATCTTCAAAAGTCCTGCCAATCACTGAAATTGGTGGGGTCACTTTTGCGATTCCAGAAATAATTAAGCAGGCAATGAAAATATATGATAATTATCTTAATGAGTACGCAGAGAATCGAAAAGAGAATAATTCTTAACAATATAAATCTTTAAAAACCAACATCTTTCTCCGATTTCTATGAGATTATACGATGAATTTCCAATAGTGCCTCATATCCCTAGTTGGTCTAGTGCTTTACCCGTTGATCCTTTTAAGAGCGTTGATATTGCTGATGTTATCGAAGAACTCTCGAGCCACTTTACTCCTCTTCCTCGTGAAGAAGCTCTCAAGAAATTTGAAGTCCATGGAAAAAATCCTCGTGAAACCTATACTGTTCCGTTAGATAATCCTCTTTTAGAAAATCAGCACGTCGTTGGCTACGTTCTTCGTAATCATTCGCGTGTGGTTGAGATTTCAATTACGCCTATTCTAGCTGAAAGTTCTCCCCCTTCCAGTCGAAATTATGTTGGCGTCTATTGTACTCTTGATCTTCAGTCTGGATATGCTCAAGAAGAGAATCTGCACAGTCTTAAAAATCTTCTAAATGGTTTGTATAACCCCCCTCGCGATTACGGAAAAAAGCCGAGATAAATTTTTTGTAAGCAAGTTATTTAAATCAATCCCTAGATTTACATTTCATGAAGAAATTTCTCCTTGCCGCCGCTCTCGCTGAGACACTCCTCACTGGTTTTCATCCTCCGCAACTAGAAGTCAAAGAAGGCTCTGGCACAGTCGTCAAAAAATCTGAAAAGAAAGCAATCGCCGATCTTCAGCACCTTGTTCAAACTGCCGAAGTAGAAGAAGCCTGGGCTTATGCTCCCGTGCCGCAGCGGTGGCATGATATTGGGACAAAGACAAATCTTACGGAGGGAGAATCAGTTACCGTTGACAATGACATGAATATCATCAAGATGGTGGCAAAACAGTACGATCGTTTGGTCTTCTATCATATTCATCCCGAAAAAGGAATTCTTAAAGTGATAAAACCAATGTTGGAAAATCCTAAAGAGAATGGATTAACAGCACAAGAGATTGTTCATCTCTGCCAGCTCAGTGCAGTTCTTCCCTCTTCAAATGATCTCGCCAACGCTCTCTATCTCAGCTGTCGCTATGATCGCCATCATTTGCATCATTATCGAGTTGCATCACTCTACGGTATTACAGATTATCGGCCGCAATCCCAAAAAATATCTGATTTTTGTTCTGAAAAAGATGACTTCACCCTCTTATTCAGTGTCCAATTTGTGGCGGAAGTAATCGTCAAAGATCTAAACTTAGTTCAACTTGAAGAAACAGTAAAGACTGCTTTTGATCGGAAGAAGTCTGTTGCTGTTCTTCCCAATGATTATTTCACAATTACATTTACGCCCTATTCTGCGTTTAAATGAAATGTTCAAATTCTTCTCAGAAGATTTTTAAAGTAAAGTCAAAATAACTCTCTATGAAGAAAATAGCTGCCGCTCTTGCTACTATAATTGCATTATCTAGTTGCTCCACTGTTTCAAAACATCTTGCAGTTAATCCTTCCCCTCAAACCGAAATCGTCCGCAAAAGCGAACGTGAAGGTATCAAAGATTTACACCGGCTTGTCGAAGAGGTAACATTGGAAGATGCCTGGGTCTATATCCCTCAAACAGAAGATTGGGAAGATATTGGTTTAGAAGCGAAAGCAGAAGGGGACATCAACAGTGTTGAACTTGATGTTGACAAAGTAAAATCATTGGCCATGCACTATTCTCGTCTCCATTCCTGGCACATCCATACACAAAAAGATAGTCTTAGATTTTATCAATCGTTTTTAGATCATCTTCCCCAGGGCTATACCACCGAAACATTACGGGATTTTATTAACGCTGACGCCGCTATTCCTTCTTCAGATGATCTTACGTTCTCCATTTATTTTAGCTGTCTCTTCGATCAAACAAAAAAGCGTGATGATCGTTATCTCGTTGCCTCTCAGTATGGCGTTACGGAGTTTAAACCATTATCGTCTGGTCTCATCTTTCTGTGTCAATCAACATCCGAAGATGATTTGCCAACTCAAGCAAATATCTTTGGCCGTCTCGCTACCCATCAATATCATCAGAAAAAAATGATTAAGAAGATTTACGCTGCAGTTGCCAATGAAACCTCAGCACAATTATTTGAAAATAGTTTTATGACAATTACCTTCTGGCCGTATGCTGCTCTACCAAGCGATTTGAAGTGAAAATTATGACTGACTTCTACCTCGAACACCCAGAAGCGTTGGAAAATCAACCCAAGAGAGCTATTGCCCAATATGTCGAGAGTAATGGTCTTCTTGTTCCACGGCGATTTGCTTCTCTAGAACAAGCCCAGAAATCAGGTCAACGGATTATTGCGCGTAGTGAACATTCTCAAGATTACAATGGTGTTTCGGGAATGGTCTATAGTCCAAAGCTCAAAGAAAGAATCGAAGATGAAATTACGTTGCGTGATTTTGCGTTTAAGAGAAGTAATGGTCTATTTCAGGATCAAAATCATATTGTCCAATATTGTTCATTACTTCATCTCGATCCAGAAAAATTTGAAAAAGAAATCAGCTTCTCCTTTTGGCAGTATCTTGAAGGCTACAATCAAACAGTTATCGCAGATAGTGCGATTCCAGAACGCTATCACATCATGACCTCGCGACGAAAAGAAAGAGTAAATCCACTTTACAATTACACTTTTGTTGAAAAAGGAATAGCAGCTCATGGTGGTGGTTCAACACTTCCCGCCGAACTGAAAGATAGACTTCATTCCCTCATTGAATTTTATGAAACAGTCCGTCATCTCTCCCGCTTTGATCCTAATCATTGTCCAATTATGGAATTTCAACACGGGCAAAAACATACTTATTTTCTCCAATATCATCGTACGCGCGATTTTCAACCAGCAACATTTTCTCTAGACAAAGAACCGAATCGTGAATGGTTCAAAGCGTTCTTCGTGCGTGGGGCAACTCTTCCTGATGGAATACATGATAATCTTATTGTTGCTCCTGCGGATCAAACAGTTAAGAAATGGGGAGATTTAACAACGTGGAATTTACCGCTCTCAGAAGATTCTTTTTTCCCTTGTACTGCGCCAATCATGTACGAAGAAATTATGGCTAAGCGGCGAAGAGTGCAGATTACTCATACTCCTTTCCTCGAAATGGATTTAGAAGAGGTAGTATCGCAAGGTCACATTCTTCGCTCCATTATCTTTAAACCAGAGGTATCACTCATTATCCCTTTGTACAAACTCTTCTCCGAACGAGAATACGCCCTCTTTTGGAAGAAAGCCAGCAAAACGGGAAAGGATCAATCAATCCCTATTCATTTAATCTCTGATGGTAGAACTGCGTATATTAGACGAGACTAAACATGACCCCAGACATCACCTCTCCCATCGATCAAGAATTTGAACACTATCTTCCTCTTCTCGAAAAATTCGCAGCCATGCCCAGATCTCTCCGTCTCTTTGAAGAAGTTCATGCTCTAAGTAGTATGCTTCTTGATAAGTATGAGGGAAAGAAGCAGTATGGTGGAGAGAATAATAAATGTACTGAACTAATTGGCAGCACACGACGAGTTGCTCTTCAACTAAATCCGCCCCTGATCTTCTCTCCTCCTCAGTCAGATTATCTTTCCATTAAAGACGATTATCGCACTCAGTTTGGATTATGGCGTCAAAGAGGCTATCAACTAAAGAAACAGTTAGATCGGTTGGATGATCTTGAAAACATGCTTCGCGGTCCAACATTCATGGAAATTCTTCGCGGCTGGCGACAATTTCAACCATATAGTTTAGATATTACAAATTTGCTTACGGGAGAGAAAAAGAAGATTCAATATTAGTTCTTTTTCTTTATTTCAATACTATCTCCTATTTCATACTCTCCTTTACCTGCCAACTCAATAACATACTTCCCCTTTTGAGAACTATTCCACACCCTAAACGGTTTCAAATTTCTCTTTATTTCAACGATCTTCATTGCACTATCAACAATCAACACATCAATCGCATAAAAGACGAAAAACATATGTAATGAGATCTTTCGCTCGCTAGGAAAAACCATCACCAGATTTCTCTTTCCTCTCAACATCAACCCTCTTGCCTGAGAAAAGAAACTATCACACACCATTTCCCTTTGAGAAATAACTTTTCCTGTTGTCTTGTTGATAATCATCCTGCCTGCCAGATCTTGTCGCCAACAAAGTGAATATTTTTAATCACTTTTCCTGAAGTGGCTGCCTTCATCTCTGTTCCGGACAATAATGCCATTCCCACAGCAATCGGCTTCTTATTATTGATATCAACAATCACGATCACTTCATCTTTAGTAATCGTTTCATCGATCTCAACAATCCCCGGCCGCATCACGTCTGCTCCGCCGATGAGAAATTTAATCGCACCCATATCCACAACAACTTTTTTGAGAATAATATTGGTCTGCAAATAACGCAGCGTCGGAATCCATCGCTCTTGAAGTTTAAAGAACGCATTAACCTCATTGATTCTCAACAACGTCAATTCATCTTCGATCAATTCTACGCGGTCTTTTTTTGAGAGATCAACATTAAATTGTTCTAACCATTGACGTACATCCTTACTTCGCAGTTGTGTTCGTTTCATCGTTGATCTAACAGATAGAGAAGATTTCTAATTTATGGACATCTGTCATCTTCTTATTTTCCTTTCTCTTTCCAGTTCACAAAATCATCTTTCTTGTGGTTGATGAAAAATAACATCGCAAAGAACGTGAGAACTAAAATCAGGAAGCCAATCTTGCTTCTCGTATCAAAATATCTCAGTGTTCCACCAAACGTAGCGGCAATACTTCCTAAAAAGAGACCCATCGTCACAGAATCCTGTAGTTTTGGAAGAAATAACGCCATGATCAGGATGATCAAGTTAAACAATGCGATGAAAACATATTTTGTTCCTTCATATTTCAGTTTCTCCTGTTCCCATGCCTGTTGCTTAGTTTGAAATTCTTTTTGACAGGCTTCTTGTTTCTCAGCAATCGCTTTCGTTTGCGCTTCACCCACCGCTTTTTCCGCTACTGGATAAGGATACTTTTGGTAGCAGTCCGTTCCGTAGGGTTGATAATATGATTCTGACCCCGTATATTTTGGGAAGAAGACATTAGCGCCAACGAATACCATCGGCACATATAATAATACAATAATCAACACATAGAGTAGTTTTGTCCAGTTCATCGATGATTATAAGCTCAAAGAGTATTTAATGATTGCGAAAAAGAAGAATTATTTCTTACTCTTTGCTGCAGCTTCCCATCTCGTAAGAAGATCTCTTATATCAGTTACTTGTTCTCGTGCTTTTTTCCACACTTCTTCACGAGTAAAGATCTCCAGTTTTTCACTCAGCATTCTTATTTGCCCAGCCAACGATTCAATGTCATTCATAATCATCCACCTCTCTTTTTTGAAAAGAATACTTACTCCGTTTTAAAGATATCTATTTTCAAAAATACGTAGACTTAAATATTTTACCCATTAACTCATTCAAATGCTCTACACTAAATGTATTTTCCACGAAAAAGAAGAAACAGACGGCACGAGAATCTCCATCCTGAGCCGCCACACGTTAAACGATGGAAAAACCACTGATCCGAGAATCACTCCCAGTACTTTTGATGAGTGGATACCCCATTTAGCCCCGCCCGCAAAACTAATCGGCGATTATTACCATCGCAATTTGCCTTGGGTAGAATTTGAGCGAAGATATTTAGAACATCTCTCCCAACCAGACATTCGTTCACTCGTTTCTACTGTAGCAACACGCAGTCTCATTCGTGACATCACCTTCTTGTGTGTCGAAGAAACAGCGCAGTATTGTCATCGGCGACTTCTTGCTGAAGAGTGTCGGAAATATGAACCACGCTTGATCGTAGAACATCGATAACCCCATTCATCACTAGTCAAAAACAGAAATACTTAAATATTTGTTCGCCTTCTTTGTGAAGTTTAGATTCAAAGAGGTGTATCTATCATGGAAATTAGACCGAATATATTGCTTATGGCGTTTAATATATCCTCCGATGGCTTAATTAAAGAATTAAATCAGATTATTGCTTTATCTTCCGAGAAATTAAAAACAGTAAAAGCAATTAACGGCAAACTTCAAGAATGTAAAAAGCCTGCTCGAGAAGTAGACATTAAAATTAAAAATATAACAGTTCAATTTCCAACAGGCATAGAAACTCCGTTCGAATCTTTGAAAAGTAGTGTTGAAGCTATACTTTCTTTTTCTGCGCATCAACCGTCGGATATGGAAATGGCTAGTGATAATCTTAAAGCTGTTAATGAATTCGCTCTTGAAGCCCATCTAGCGGCTGAAGTAATTAAAAAAACTACCGTTCAAAGAATTCGTTCCCTCCTGATTAGAAAATAATGAGTTTAATCTTGCCAATCAATCCCCTAAATTATTTTAAACATCTTATTTACTTTTTCTCGCATGAACCTTGAAAAACTCCTCACTCTAATCTCTCCCCTTCATCAAGAAGAACTTCCAGCAGTTTCTACGGAAGCAACATTCTCTTCAAAAAGAGACACTCATCAATCATTAAACAATCCAACAGCAAAAGCAATAACCATGGGTCTCTTCTACGAAACAGTAACCGCTCTGTTCTATGGTGGTCTTTTAGGAGAACATTTCTCTTCAGTCAGCGATGAACTTGATCTCCTCACCAAGCCAGATCTTGTCAATCACGACACCAAGCAATTCTTCGAATCTAAATCTGTCCGTAGCGGACAGCATTGTATGTTGCTTGATGCCCAGTTAGAGGGGTACGACCAATTAGAAGAGCATTTTCCGGATTATTCGACATCTTTCGCGATCTATCGTCATTCCCTTCACGGTATCAAAAGTTCATGGCAAGGAACAACCGATGAATTATTTCAAGAATTATCCCGAAGAACAGCTTATCTAGTTCTTCTTCCCTACTCTATCATTCAAAAATTTCAAACAGTGGGGCAATCTGGGGTTTCTTCACCATTAGTGTATCGCTATTCTCATCCTCGATCAACTTATGATACTTGTACGTGCATTCGTTCATCAACACTCACTCGTTTGGCAATTGAACCGCAAACAGTAATCGATGATCTTAACTTTGATAGAGAACAATTCGTCGTTAATCGTTATCGTTCTCCTGTTTGCCAAATCAATAATTTTTCTCTGCAACCATTTCCGATTATTGAGATTACGGATCTAGTAGAACATCGAAGAACACTAAGAATTATCGAAAACGATCTTAATCTCCCCTTTTGAGGTCTCTACTCCACTAAAATCCCAACCCTTCCAGGCATCGCTCCCTTCGCCTTCCCGTGTGTACTCTCATCCGCTGAAATAATCTCCACCATACAAGAAAACTCTTTCTCTAAAAACTCTTTAGCTTCACGCAACACAGCCAATTCCTCTTCCTGCGACGTCACAATAGAAGGCAGTTTTGAAACATCTTTTAACACCAACGTAACAATTCTACTCACATCCTTCCCGCGCACTTTCAATCCTTCTACTTCCAGCACACGTTTCATTATCTCGCCGATATTCCGCGTCACGCCAATTTCTTTATGCAACAATGAGAATAATTCGTAGCTCCAACTTTCGGCAACAAACAGCGTACATTTTGTTGGCTTTTCTACTTTAGCTAAGTCCATTACTGTACGCATTCCTTCTAAGCAGAGACGCACCATTTCCTCGCCTGCTTCCGCTTTCTTGCTTATTTTTTTATCGTCAACAGCCGGCCAATGCCCTGCAGAAACCAATTTCGCCGAAGGGTTTAATTCTTCACTTAAGTGCGGGGTGATTGGATTCATCAGCGTTGTCCACATTGAAACAAATTCTTTTATCGTCGCTTTATGAGATCCTCCTCGACGCACGTACCAGCGAAGATCATCATAAAACGTAAAGTAAACGAGCGACGCCAATTCTCGCAAGTCATAATTCTTCATCACCGTATTGATCTTTCCAATATTCTCATGTACTCGTGAAAGCAGCCAGGCATCAATAGTTTTCTTCTTTCCATCAACCGTCCCAACTTGTTCCACTAAACTATAAATCCTTTCTAGCGCATTCTTATAATTCAATACCACTTCTTCCGTCCACACAACATCAACGTGCGGCGAGCCGATATGGGCATAATACAAGCGCATCGCATCGACACCATATTTCTCGATGGCATCAGGAATCGGTTCAGCTCCCCCTTTGCTCTTGGATATCTTTGAACCTTTTCCCGTAACCCACCAATTCACGAAGATGCCGCGAGGCCATTTCTCCTCTGGTAGAATTGCCACATGATTCATAATGAACACTGGAAAGTGTACGGTTTTGTGTTCTTTCCCGCCAAGATTTAGATCTAGGGGATAAAAATAATCAAATTCTTCTTTCACTTTCCTCCATTTCTCCTTGCCTTCGCCTTTACTTAAGAAGACGTAATCAAAAAATTCTTCGGTTAAGTCATCTGCTTTCAATAGACCATTGTTCACAAATTTTGAGACGATATAGTACGTCGGATACAATGTTGAGTCGCTAATTGGTTCAATCGTCCATTGCGGGTCAAATGGAAATTTACTTCCTAACCAATTTCCTAATCTTGCGCACGCTCGGTCGCCGAACCAATCTAATACCGAAGGAAGGTTATCACGATATTCCTGCGGATAGACGTTCATCTCTTTTGCCTGCTCTTTACTGCGTTCGGTTAATTCCGAATCTGAATAGCGGATAAACCATTGATCATCGATTCGTTTAATCACGACTTTATTGCCACAGCGGCACACTACCTCTTCGCTCAGATCATGGAACACGTCAGCGCGTCCGAATTCAATTAATTCTAACTTCATCATTTCTTTTGCTTCTTCCACTTTCATTCCAGCATATTTACCACACTGTTCACGCATTATCCCCGTATGATATCCCGCTTTGTAAATTTCCTTTGTTGCTTCTTCTAAGGTAGGATCATCTAAACTCATAATGCCCATTTTCTCAACAATTTCTTTAGCTGGAAATTTTCCATAACCTTTTGTGACAATAATTGGAAGTAATTGGATTGCTCCAATCTCTGTAGGATCAAGACCATACTTCTCACATTCTTCGGGGTGTGTCTGCAAATGACGCAATGCAACATAATCAAAGGGAGCGTCTGCTGGAACTGATGTTACAATTCCCGTTCCAATTTTTGGATCACAGAATGTTGCCGGAAGAATCGGGATTTCCTTCTCAATGCCGGGAGCGAGAACCATCTTCCCCAGCAGTTTCAACGGATCAACATCTTCTTTGAGTAGAACATCATCTTTCTGGTAGGGAAGTTTCTCCGCGGCATCTTCACTCATCATCCAATTCTCTCCTTCTACTTGCACCTGAACATACTTCGCCGTGGGATTAATCCACAAGTTAGTTTGCCCATAAATTGTTTCCGGGCGGAGAGTTGCCGCAACAAGATAAGAACTGCCAAATTTGAACTTCAAGAGGGTGTATTCCTGTTTCTCTGCGCTACCTCCTTTGGAAATATCTGTTTCCGATGGGTCAACGGCTACCGGTCCGCAAACAACACAAGCCGTTGCAAAATAAGGTTTTTGCACTAACAGATTTTTCTGCTGCAGTTTTTTGAACTGCCATTGAATAAATTTTTCATAGTCTGGAAATGTCGTGCAGGTAAATCTATCCCAATCACAGAGAAAGCCAAATTTCTTCCAGTAATCATTGACATACACTTCATTAAAATAACTAATAATCTGTTCAGGATGAATTAACTCTTTGAGTTTCTCATCAGAGCAGCCATTTCGTTTAAGATAATTAATCCAGTCGCTCTCTTTCTTTTTTACTTTCTGGGCGAACGCAATGGCCTGATTACCCGAAGCGTGTGTTCCAACTGGAAATAATACTTCTTTACCCTGTAATCGTTCGTAACGGCAGATCGCATCCGTATATGAAAATCCTCGCATATGACCAACATGAAGAAACCCAGAAATACCAGGATAGGCAAAAATCATGAAGAACTTTTCTTTATTCTTTTGAACGGTAGCTTTACCGATTCCCGCATCTGCCCATTCTTTCTGCCATTTCTGTTGAATTTTGGTCCAGTCAAGAGTCATTGAGAAAGAGAGTGGGGGGCAGTTTTTAAAGCTTGCGTGGGTGGAAACGTCATCTAAATCTCTCTCAATTTCTTATTTTGTCTCTTGAAACTAGTTTCGCGGTAGTTATATAAGTCGTTTCAGTTGTTTTGAGTACCATGAAAACCACATTTACTGTTAAGGGAACACATTGCAACGCCTGCAAGATCTTAATTGAGGAAGTCTGCTTGGAATTTGTAGGTATCAAATCGTGCCTTGTCGATTTCAAAACGGGAAAAACAACTATCGAACATGACCCCACACTTGATTTCAAGAAATTAATCGCAGAAATTGAATCTTTAGGCGATTATAAAATTATACGCTAAAAATAAAGTCAAACAAAATAAAACTCATGAAAAAAACAACCATTCAAATAACAGGGATGCATTGCGCCAGCTGTGTCACCGTCTTAACAAGAGCATTACAGAAAGTTGATGGCGTTCAAAATGCTGTTGTTAATTATTCCACTGAAAAAGCTGCTGTTGATTTTGATCTTGCTAAGACAAATGAACAAGCATTGATTGCTGCGATTAAAAGTAAAGGGTATAGCGCCATCGTTGCCGAGGGCAAAGATCAACCAAAAATCGCCGAAATCTCTCGCAAAAAAGAAATAAAGAAATTAAAATCACAAGCTCTCATCAGCACTATTTTTGCTCTTCCTATTGTTATAACTGCGATGTTCTTAATGGATCTGATGATCCCTGGAAAAGATTATCTGCTCTGGCTTCTCGCCACGCCGATTCAATTTTATATCGGTCGCTCTTTCTACAAAGGGGCGTGGGCCGCTCTCAAGAACAGATCGGGAAATATGGATCTCCTTATCGCCATTGGCACGAGCACTGCCTATTTTTATTCAGCCTATGTCTTTTTTTTAGGCACAGGTGGCGATCTCTACTTTGAGGCGTCTGCCGTTATTATCACGCTGGTTATTGTAGGTAAATATCTCGAGGCTGTCGCTAAAGGCAAAACCAGTGAAGCGATTAGTGCGTTGATGAAAACTGGGGCAAAGACCGCAACTATTTTGAAAGATGGGAAAGAGATTCAGATTCCCGTCGATGATGTCAAAGTGAACGATGTGATTGTTGTTAAACCGGGTCAGAAAATTCCCGTCGATGGAATCATCGTCGATGGCCATTCGTCTGTTGATGAAAGTATGATCACTGGAGAGAGTATTCCCGTTGAGAAGAAAAAAGATGATTCAGTTATTGGTTCAACGTTAAACAAACAAGGGAATTTCACGTTCAAGGCAACGAAAGTTGGCGCAGAAACAACGTTGGCCAAGATTGTTAAATTAATCGAAGATGCGCAAACTCAGAAAGCGCCAATCCAACGCTTTGCCGATAGTGTCTCGGCGTATTTTGTACCCCTTGTCCTTTACCTTGCTCTCATTACGTTTACAGTTTGGTTCTCGTTTGCACATGCACCCGTCTCGTTTGCGCTGATCACGACCGTCGCTGTGCTTGTCATAGCCTGTCCTTGCGCTCTCGGATTAGCAACTCCAACCGCGATCATGGTTGGCACGGGAAAAGGCGCCAAGCACGGTATCTTAATTAAAGGCGGGCAGGCGTTAGAAACTGCTCACAAAGTTAAATATGTTATTTTTGATAAGACCGGAACAATTACCAAAGGTCAGCCAATGGTGACTGATATTCTTTTAGAAAACGGAATCGCTGAGACTGAGCTTCTTGCCATCGCCGGAAGTATCGAAAAAAAATCTGAACATCCCCTCGCCGAAGCAATTTTCCGAAAAGCCGAATCGCTTAACTACACTCCACGCACCGTAACTTCATTTAAAGCACTGACGGGAAGAGGAGTAGAAGCTTCTCTCGGTTCAAAGCGTTATTATATTGGTAATCCTCGACTGATCGAAGAACTGAAAATCTCTCTCAGCAAATGGAAAGATAATCTTTCTCGTTTGGAAGAAGAAGGAAAGACCGTCATGGTCGTTGCCAACGAAAAGAGTATTCTCGGCCTCATCGCCGTTGCCGATGAGATCAAAGAAGATTCTCCCCGAGCGATCCGTGAATTAAAGAAAATGAAAATAACTCCTTATATGATCACCGGTGATAATGCCCGAACCGCGAAAGCAATTGCCCAAAAAGTCGGCATCGAGAAATTCTTTGCTGAAGTCTTGCCCGAAGACAAAGCAAAATATGTCCAGCAGCTGCAGCGCGCGGGAAAAGTCGCGATGGTTGGTGATGGTATTAACGATGCTCCGGCGCTCGCCAGAGCAGATATTGGTATTGCCATGGGTTCAGGCACAGATGTGGCGATGGAAACAGGAAACGTTGTCCTCATGAAGAATAATCTCATGGATGTTCCGCGGGCGATTAAACTCAGCCGCTTTACGATGTCTAAGATCAAACAAAATATGTTTTGGGCGTTGTTTTATAATGTCATGGGCATCCCCCTTGCCGCCGGAGTCTTATATCCTTTTACCGGTTGGCTGTTGAATCCCGTTATCGCTGGCGCGGCAATGGCTCTTAGTTCCGTCAGTGTCGTTGCCAATTCATTATTATTAAAGAGAAAGAAATTATAGAAGAGAAGAATTATGGAAGAGAAGATTATGAAAGTCGTAACCTCCATAAGTTTTAAAAAAGAAGAAAAAAAATAGGTGAATTAATCATGGCCAAATTCGATTTAAATGTACAGGGAATGACTTGTTCTAGTTGTGAAGTACTTATTGAGCGCTCTCTAAAACAAATTTCCGGTGTGAAGAATGTCCATGTCTCGCGGGCAGCAGAGAAAGCCGTCGTTGAGTGTTCTGATGACGTCAAACTAGAGCAGCTGCAACAGGCCGTGAAAGAGAAGGGATATATTCTCAGTGAAAGAACTTCTCCAACAACAAGTCATTCTTCCTCAGACGAAGCAAAGAAAAAACACTATAAAGAAATTGGCGCCGTCCTCGTCTTCATTTTTGCATTATACTTGATTCTCAAGCAGTTTAACCTTTTTCCTCAAGGTCTCGGTGTTACCGACAACATGAGTTATGGTTTTGTTTTTGTTCTGGGATTAGTTGCTGCCACCTCAACCTGTTTAGCCGTTTCCGGCGGCTTGTTACTCTCTCTCGTCGGAAAATTTAATGAGAAATATACGTTTGCAACAAAAGCCGAGAAATTTCAACCGCATCTCTATTTTAACGTTGGTCGAATTATTTCTTACACTGTCCTCGGAGCAGCCATCGGACTGCTTGGTTCGGCGTTGACACTTTCACCTGTCATCACGGGAATTATTACGATCGCCGCTAGTATGTTAATGATCGTCGTCGGCTTGCAGCTCCTCCATATTTTCCCTTTGTTAGATCGAATTCAAATAAAGATGCCAAAGATTTTTGCCCACAAACTGTATGATGCGAGCGCGCAGCAACGAGATCAACAATCAAAAGGCGCGTTAAAGTTAAAATCATTTCTGTTCGGCGCAGGAACATTCTTTTTACCCTGCGGTTTTACCCAGGCGCTGCAATTATATGTCTTAGGAAAAGGCGACTGGCTTTCCGGCGGGTTGACGATGCTCTTTTTCACTCTCGGCACACTGCCTGGCCTTCTTTCCGTTGGCGCAATTTCCAGCCTCAGCAAAGGCTCATTTCAACGTTACTTTAAGACGTTTTCAGCAGTGTTGATTATCGTCCTTGGTGTCATGAATTTACCCAGCGGATGGACATTAACGGGAGCAACGATCGGTCTTAATCTTGGGACGGACCAAATTATTGAATTGAATCAACAAAATATTCCCTCTCAAAATCTTCCTGCACAGCCGGTTGATAGTAATGTTAAGTTAGTTGATGGAAAACAAATCGTCGAGATGAAAGTTGTTGGTTATGATTATCTTCCCGATAAATTTACATTATTGCAAGGAGTTCCCGTAGAATGGCGGATTAATGGAGATGGTGCGCAAGGTTGCGCGCAGGTCATTAGCGTAGCCTCACTGGGAATAACACAGCGTTTATCTAAAGGTCAGCCCACCATCATCACGTTCACGCCACAAAAAACCGGTCAAATTAAATTCACTTGTACCATGGGAATGGCCGGACCGGGACTGTTTACGGTTGTATCGGGTTAATTTTTTTAATAAACATTTAATGTTCACTAAATAATCTGCCTTAAGTAAATGTCTTTTTTTTCACTGGTTATACTCTGAGTGTTCTTTTTTGTATTCAAAGAATTTGTCTATAATCTCTTTTGTTATTTTAGAAATTCTAATATCTGAACGCGGATGATAATAAGCAACATATCTGATTTCATTTGTTTGCTGGGTTGATACCCCGCCGCTTGCGGCGATTGGGAATTTCATTTTTTTGTTTTGCAACTCCGTCAGCTTTGATGAGACAAACAGTGTGATGATCTTGAAAAAATCCCCCTAAATGAGATTTATGTATTCTTCCGACATATCTAAATAACACTTTAGAATAATTTGACATAACCAATCACTGTAAAATAACCACATTCGTCATTCCTCTTCGTTTGCGTTCAATAATTCCCACTCCCTCTAGACGATCGAGAATTCGTGTAATCTGAACTTTAGAAAAGCCGGTTTTGCTGACTAGATCGCTTTGATAGAGAGATCCATTGTTTTCTACAAGCAGAGTATACAGGCGTTGTTCTTCTAGACTAAGCTGTGTATGATCTATTTCTTTCTTAGGCTTGTGGTGAATTTCTTCTTTTGGCAATGGAATATGCATCGCCTTCTTTTCACCGGGCATGAACATCAAATAAAATCCACCACCTAATAACAGAAAGACAATTCCAAACGCCACGAGCAGCAGCCATGATGTGCTATCCTTATGTGCTGGACATTCATCCATCGTCAATGCTGGATCTGCGGCGACCATTTTACAGAGAAATGTGCTTCGTTCATCGATATTAACTTTTACTTGTGCTAAAATCACCAGGAGCATGATTCCTACTATCACTAAAATTATTCCAGATGTCTTCTGTGTGATTGTCATTTCTTCTATCCCCTTATTTTTTTTCTTTCTGTCCCACTGTCATAATCGCAAACCGGAAGTTTCGTTGTTGTCTGATGATTTTAATTCCTTTATCTTTAAAGAGTACTCTCACTTCTCTTTTGTTATTAATCTTAACACATCCCGGCTCTAGTTTTTGAAACAGCCAATTGATTGCTGACCAGAGAAAATTAACATCCACTAAAATTATTTTCCCGTTATCTTTTAAAACTCTTTTCATCTCCGTTATTGCTTTTTGTTGAGAATAATAGTGATGAAACGCTTCTGTACAAAGAACATAGTCAAATTCTCCGCTGTCGAAAGGAAGGCTGTGTACATCTCCTTGAACTAATGTTACATTTGATGGTAATTTTTTTCTCGCTTTCTCAATCATTTCTTTTGAAATATCAAGCCCGTATAATTTTACTTTTCCTTTGCTTTTCCGAAAGAGTGTTTGCAATAGTTCTCCCGTTCCACAGCTTAAATCTAAAACTTTCATTCCTGGTCGAAATTGAATCTCTCGTAACGCTGGGATTTGAAAGTGACGCATCCAAAAGCGGATCGGAGATAAATCATAGGTCTTCGACCAACTGTCGAAAAATGATTTGTTAGCGTGAATATTTTTTTCTTCTTTCGTTAAGTTCGATTTCTTTGAAGTAACCATTTTTTCTCCTATCTCTTCCCTGCTAATATCTTGCAGCAGTATTCTTTCATATGTGCGTCAATAAATTCCAGCAACGGCTTAATCGTTTTCTCGTTCACCGTATAATAGCGGAATTTACCCTGTTCTTTCTTAAACACCATCCCATGATACTCTAACATCTTGAGGTGATGAGAAACCAAACTTTGCTCGAAGCCCGTATTCTCACAGATCTGTGTGACATTTAACGGTTTTTGGCGAAGAGTATTGATCAGTGTTAATCTTGTTTCATTAGCCAGTGTTCCGAAAAAGAGCTGGTATGCTTTCCCCATTCTGTTTTTAGATGAATTCATTTTCATATGAAAAATACTTCATATATTTAAATGTTTGTGATAAAAAGAGAAAGAACATTCCAAACATTTATAACACCAAAGAACATCTCTCTTAGAGTTACATTGTTGCTATTAACGAGACAAAAAGAGGTGAAAAGATGAAACAAAATTTAGGTAAATTAGATCGAATATTTCGCTTTGGATTGGCTTTCTGGTGGCTTAGTCCGTTGGCTCCCCAGTTTTCTTTAAATGGGGGATGGTCGACATTATGGTTCAATCTGATGGTGGGGGCAAATTGGGCAGTAGTTATCATCGCCTGGATTGCGTTGGTCGAAAGTTTTACCGGTTGGTGCTGGTTGCATACCATACTTAACATCAATAATAAAGCACAATAGTGTTATAACTGGGGATGCTGTTAAAGGGAGTAACAATGGTAACATACAACTGTCCAAAATGTGGAATGACGTTCGACAGGCCGGGAAAGTGCACGATGGACGGTGCCAAGCTTGTTGCGGTGGGGGACAAGAAAGCCCCTTCCGTTTCTTCCCATTCTCATCCCTCTCTACAATCTCATCCCTCTCTACAATCTCATCCCTCTCTACAATCTCATCCTCAACCAGTAAATCATGATCACAGTCAGCATCACGAAATGATGATCCGGGATTTCAAGAAACGATTTTTTGTTTCAATCATTCTTACCATTCCTGTACTCCTGTTCTCTCCATTTATCCAAAACCTCTTTGGATTCAACATTCAGTTCGATGGCGACATCTATCTTTTGTTTGTTTTCTCTACGATTATCTTTTTCTATGGTGGATGGCCTTTTCTCAAAGGCATCGTTGAAGAAATAAAAAACAAACAACCTGGGATGATGACACTTATTGCTTTGGCGATCAGCGTCGCTTTCATCTACAGCTCACTAGTAGTCTTTGGTTTTCAAGGAGAAATATTTTTCTGGGAGTTAGCTACTTTAATTGATGTCATGCTTCTTGGTCATTGGATTGAAATGCGTTCTATTCTCGGCGCCTCCAAAGCGTTGGAAGCGTTGGCAAAACTGCTTCCCTCTGAAGCGCACTTAGTTAAGGGAAATAAAATAGAAGATGTTCCTCTTTCTAAGCTTGTCACGGGGGCTGTTGTAGAAGTGGCAAAGTCTTTGGAAGGAAAAGTAGCAGCTTATTCAAGTATTGACGCTAACCATAGCACCTACTGTGAAAGTTTTGCGAGACCATTTTGGGAGAGCTTCAGAACTTTAAGCGCGGATAGTAATAATGATGGTGTCATTCAATTAGATGAAGCATTTGGTCTTGCCTGTGCCAACCATCGGAAAGAGTCTGGCGATGAATGTCAGGCATATCGTTCACAGAATCCACCAACATCTCTGTAAGTTTTTGTTTTCTTTTAATTTAGAATTCACATCACACCTTTCTCCAAATTCCCCACCGTCACACCGTGCTTAAACGCCGCCACCGAAACCGCTTCTCCTGCTAGCAAGCGTTTATACAACAACACAATATTAAACACGTCTTTCTCCACATCGAGGAACAGTTGTGTAATTCCGGCTTTCAAAACTTCTGGCGTGTGCTGCAACGTACCAATCGCTTTAGAATATAACATCTCTGTTGCTCCCGTCGTCGTCTTACGTAAACGAAACGTATATTCCTTTTTGTCAGTCAATGATTGCGTATCAAACTCTTCTTTGAATGTCATCACCGCCGGATAACCGTGCGCATAGAAAATGAGTTTCTCTTTATTTTGAAATGCTTGCAATTCTTTTAAGTTCAATTCAATCGAAGCAACAGCTGGACAGCCATACCACTGCAGTTGGTTGTCGTTAAAAACATTCATTTGATAGCCGAGAACTATGGGGATTGTCAGTCCTATTCCCAATACCCCAACATTATTCGCCAGAATTCCTGCAGGCTTTATATCATTAATCACTTTTTGCAATCGTTCAATATCGTCATCGACCATCACCATCGGCGTATGCAGCCACAATCTCTTCCCCGCAATCTTCACTGCTTCTTCGAGATCCGCAGCAAAAGCATCGTAATAGATAATATCTGCTCCCCCTTTCAGCGCATCCTCTACTCCTTTCAGAGAATAGACACGTACGTGGATTTTCTTCTGCGTCGCTGTTGATCCGGCAAATAACAGCGGCGCAATGTTTTTCTTCCCCGAATTAATCGGACACAACAGATCCAACACTTTTTGATCAAGTTCTTTTCTAAACAACGTCAACGCGCTCTTTGCCACAAATGAATCGTCTGTTTTAATTATAATTTCTGTTATCTCAAACATCTCACTCTGATACTTTTCAAACTCTCTTCGTAAAAGATCTTCTGTTAAAGGATGTTTCTCCGCTTTCGTTGCAACTGTTTGAATGGTACAATTCATCTCTTTCCCTTGCGCACGTACTTTCACTTCCACATTTTTTCCTTCTTGAACAATTACGTTCAATACTAACGGAATTAATTTCTTCCGACTCAAGATATCATTACCTCTATTTTTGGTCATCAAATAGACTTTGCTGCCATTTTGAAAACCATTGACGAGAAGCTTGACTTGGTCTCCTTTGCTTGCCTTTTCAACTGCCTCTCCATTGATGAATATTCTTCGAACGTAATCTCCTACGCGTTTTCCATTCTCGATGATCCCTATTCCGTCGTGCAGTTCTAAATTCTCTTCTAATCTTAATAATCCCTGATGAACTGTTCCGAGATAAACTCCTCTCTTGGAAGAATAGGTCTGATCTACAATCTTCGCTTCATCGTTGAAATAGCCTGGTGTAAAATTACGGTTGAACGCCATCTTCAATTCATTGATCTTTTCTTCTCCGACATTATTTTTCTCACTTTTTTCGCCGCCAGCCAACGCATCGATTTGTTCTCGATAGGCGCGTGTTGTCGTTGCCACATATTCCGCGGGTTTCATCCTTCCTTCGATCTTTACCGTTGTCGCGCCACTCTCGATCACATCTTTAATATTTTCAATCATGCACAAATCTTTTGCCGAGAGCAAGTAATTCTCTCCATTATACTGCTTGCGGCAGGAGCTGGCGCACATTCCGCGATTCCCCGAACGCTTGCCGATCAGTGAAGAAATAAGACATTGACCGGAATAGGAAATACAGAGATGGCCGTGCACAAAAACTTCTACTTTGGCGTGTGTCGTATCAACTATCTTTTTCACCTGTTGTTTTGTCAATTCCCGAGCTAACACAAATTGGTTGACAGACTTTTGCCAATAGGCAACGGAAGAAGAATTGATGATCGTTGCTTGTGTCGAAGCATGGATCTCTAAGCTTGGGAAGTGCTTTTTGATCAACGGCGCAAATGTTAGATCCTGAAGAATGATCGCCTTAATCCCCAGTTGTTGGGCAATCGCTACTTGATTAAGAAAAGCTCCGATTTCCTGATTCTTGACTAACGTATTTAACGTGAGATAGACTTTGACGTTATGAAGATGAGCATATTGAACTGCTCTCTTAAGTTCCTCTTGTGTAAAATTTCCCGCCAATCTTCTCGCGTTAAATAGTTTCGAACCGAGATAGATCGCATCCGCGTCATTGCTTACTGCGGCGACGACGGCATCCATGCTGCCAGCAGGGGAAAGAAGAGTGAGTTTGTTCATCTTTAATCATAAAAAGAGTTTATTTATAATGGTTATGGCAAGAAGTAATTTTTTAGCATCATCAGGTCAAAATCCCTTCGATACCTCTTTCCTAAGCCGCAGGGGGACTTGCCCCCTACGGGGATGCGGCTATGGCGAGATTTACTTTTGGGATTTTGAAGATGCTAAACAATTACGGCAAGAAAGTAACAGCCCATTTCATCCAATCGTTCACCACAATTGTTATAAATCACTTATAACTTCTATTTACAATGTCTACTGCGCAGCGCTGGTTAATCTTTATTCTTGTATCAATAATCATCATCCTTAGTTTCATCGATCTTCGGCTGACCTCTCATCAAGCACCAACTTCAGATGCTATTAAAGAGAAGCAAGGCCTTCTCTCCCCTCGTGTTTATGCCGGTTTGCTTAAACCGCAGAGTTATTTAATCTTAAATTATGACCCCCTTAAAGAGGTTCTTCAATCATATATTAATGAAAACAACCTTAATCTCTCCATCTACGTTGTCAACTTACGTGACGGTGCGTCTATGAATATAAAAGCCAGCACCAGTTTTCCTCCGGCGAGCATGCATAAAGTTCCTATTGCCATCCTCGTTGCTCAAGATATTGAAGAAAGAAAATTGAATTGGACGACGATGATCCCTATCAATGACGCTGATCGAAGTAGCTCTTGGGGCGAATTATATAAAACCACGGCAAAGGAGCTTCCTGTTCGTGTTCTCTTTGAAAAGATGCTCCGGGAATCAGACAACACGGCGTTTATGGCGTTAGGTGAACAAATTAAAACGGAAGATTATGATCATTTAATCTCCGATTATCTAGGCTATTTCTCCTCCAAGGTGGAGGGTAACAAAGAGAACCCTTTAATTTCACCAAGATCGATGTATAGTATCTTTTCTAGCTTGTACCTCTCTACCATTCTTCAACCAAACGACTCAGAATATATTCTCTCCCTCTTAACCAATACTTCTTTCGATATCCATTCATTTGCGCACCTTCCAGCAGATGTTATTGTTGCCCAAAAATTTGGCGAGAATTATGAGCATGGCCTTCAGACATTCAATGATTGTGGAATTATGTATGTTCGAGAGATGAAGGTTTTCTATTGTCTCATGTCTAATGGCATTCCTCAAGAAAAAGCCGCATCTACCGCTGGTTACATTGTCTCCCAGATTTACCAATTTACAGTCCAAGCACGAGACTACTTCGATAACAGACAGGAATAATTATAAATCTCCCTTTCTTCTCTCCATTTGATAGATGAAAAATATCGAAGTTGCTCAGTTGCTGTACCGTATCGCTGATATTCTTGAACTGCAGGAAGTGCAGTGGAAGCCGCAGGCCTATCGAAAAGCGGCTCAAGCCATTGAATCTCTTTCTGAAGACATCAAAGAACTGCAGAGAAATGATAAACTTCTCGAAATTCCTGGTGTCGGTGAGAATATTGCGGAGAAGATTGATGAATATCTCACCACGGGGAAATTAAAATATTATGATCAATTAAAGAAAGAGGTTAAAGTTGATCTTGAACAATTAAATCAGATTCCCTCTCTTGGTCCAAAGAAAATAAAAATTCTCTATCAAAAATTGGGTGTTAAAACAATCGCTGATTTAGAAACAGCGATCAAGCAACACAAAGTTCGCGGATTAGATGGTTTTGGCGAAAAAACTGAACAAACGCTTGAAGAAGGGATTAGATTAATTAAAACCAGACCAAAACGTTTTCTCTACGCTTCGCTTCTTCCTCTCGTTAATTCTATTCTCAGCGCTTTTCGCGCATATTCTTTTGTTCATCAGATGGAAGTTGCTGGTTCTTTTCGTCGTGGTAAAGAAACTGTTGGCGATTTAGATTTCTGTGCTGTCTCTCCGCAGCCTGAAAAGGTCATACGTCAATTCACATCAATGAAAGATGTTAAAGACATTCTCGCCCAGGGAGCTACGAAAAGTTCCGTCCGCCTCACTAATGGCCTGCAAATTGATCTGCGTGTCGTTAAAGACAAAGAATTCGGTTCAGCGATGAATTATTTTATTGGCAGCAAAGAACACAATGTGGAGTTACGTAAGTTAGCACTGAGCAAAGGCTACACTCTCAGTGAATATGGTCTGTCCTCACTTCAAAATAAAAAATGGATTGCCGGAAAAGTGGAGAACGACATTTATCGCAAACTAGGTCTACAATGTATTGAACCAGAATTGCGCGAGAACCGTGGAGAAATTCTCGCCGCCCAGCAGAAAAGACTACCTTCACTGATTACCCCTAAAGATCTGAACGGTATCTTTCATAATCACTCCACGTGGAGCGATGGCAATAATTCATTATTAGAAATGGCACAGAAAGCAGAAGCATTAGGGTTAAAATTCATCTCATTCAATGATCATTGTGGACCAATAGGTATTACTAATCCGTTAACAGAGAAACGTTTTGCTGGTTATCTGAAAGAAATCGAGAAAGTCCGCAAAAGAGTCGGCATCCACGTTTTTTCGGGGGTGGAGATTGATATTCTCAAAGATGGAACACTGCCCTTGCCTCTTTCGCGATTGAAAGAACTTGATGTTGTCATCGCTTCCGTTCATCTGGCCACGAGAATGCCTACTGCTGAGATGACTAAACGAGTTTGTCATGCTCTCGAGAAATATCCGATTCACATTCTCGGTCATCCTACTGATAGACTTCTCAATCAACGTGAACCTCTCGCTCTGAATATGGAAACTGTTTTTCAAACGGCGAAAGAACGCGGCGTTTTCTTAGAAATCAATGGTTCGCCGTCGCGGATGGATCTTTGTGGGGAGCAGGTCAAAAATGCCCGTGATCTCGGCTGTCAATTCGCCATCAGTGCTGACGCCCATGATGTTAATCATTTGCCGTACTATCATCTTGGCGTGAATATGGCGCGGCGTGGTTGGCTTGAGAAAAAGGATGTCTTGAATTGTTGGGATTTGAAAAAGATTGAGAAAGTATTGAAGAAGCTAAACAAATAGAATTAATCTTGTTCGAATAATTTTTCTAAATCGTAATTAGTCTTTCTTATTTCAGAATAGCGTTGGTATAACGCTTTAATCGTGTTAACATCATCCCAATCGCCTTGCGCGATGGCAATCATTTCACGGAGATGATCGTGTGTTACGCCCTCTAACTCTGGGGCCCCGGCATCAAGTTTCTCTTGTAGTCCTTCATAGAATTCTCTCCGAGAACTTATCGCTAGCGGTTCGGCTTGCGTTTCCCTCTCTATCTCTCGAATGCTGGTTTGAAGAACTGGACTATTGAGATAATCTCCCATGAAACTGACTGTATTTCCAAAATAGTGGTCTAACACTCCTGCTGTAGATTCGTTGTATGCCCGCATTCTCTTTCTCATTTCTTCATCAATTATTGTCATTCTTTTTCCACATTTAATTATATTTATAAATATTCCCTGCAAGATTCGCAAATTCAGGTTTCTGCTTTCTGAAACCACGAAAAAGTAGTTAAATTTATAAAGAAAGATGTTTTTTTCATTATCACTTAATGAGGTTACCATGGGCATTTTATTCAAAACATACAACGGCAAACATCAATTACATCTCTACCAAGAAACTTGGCGTTTTGCGGACAAGAAAGAATTAGATGACGTTCTCTCCTTATTCTCGCCGATGGAAATGAAGAAGATCAAGATGAAAAATGTTGGTAACTTCATGGAATTAGAATTCAGCGGTGTTATCGTTGAATGTGTTGATGGTAAAGATTTGAAACAGAAATTTGCTCTGTTGGCGGATATGAAAGAGAAATTTCAGAAGATTCTACCGAGAAAAAGTAAATAGTTCATTAATTCGCTATTTTATGAGGACATTTTCTGTAGCAAAATATTTATAGACTATTGTCATTATTGTGGCTTTATGACTAAAACAATTAAAATCAAAGAACAGTTACAAGAATTCTTACTTTCTTCAGAGAATAGCATTCCAATAGACGAAGCCATCAAGAGAGCAAAAGAAAAATGGCAAAAGTAAAAATAATCAATTTGATCGGATTTTTATAGAAAGAAAAATATAGCCCCGCTCGGATTCGAACCGAGGTCTCCGCCTCTCTTCTCTTTTAAGAGAGCCAAAGGGCAGAATGACTGGACTTTAACCATCCTGGGATGATTGAATTAGTCCACTACACCACGGGGCTGTGACTATGCCACATCAGGGCCACTCTCTCCTTTTCATTGCTTATTTATAAACATTTTTGTTCTGAAAATGTCAAAAACATTTTAAAACTCGCCTTTTCACCCAATTATAATGTCCTCCCCCGTTCTCGAAAAACACAATCTCGAACTTCACCGCCTTTATTACAGTAAACCCCTTCCTCTTTTCGATCTCGCTGATTTAGAAAGAATAGTTCATTCTTTTGATAGCGTCTTCATCGATGCCGTGTTTAGAAAAGCTGTCTTTCCCTATGCCGATGGTGCCTCTAGTTTATGGGCAATGCTCACTACCATGAGAGAAAATCTCGAGGAGTTGCGCCAACAAGATCCCGAGATAAAACCGTTTCGACCATATGGTCTCCAGTTTAATGACTATCTCTTTACTATTCCGATTGCCCACAGTGAAATTCATGACGCGCAACAGACAATTTCTCCATTAATCTGGCAGACACAGCGTAGTGTCGATGATTTATCACAATTAAAAGAAACTGCTGAAAGAGAAATTACCTCTGAAATTCGTCCCAATAACATCGTTGGCTCCCAATATCTCAGTGAAGCAAAAATCCTCGTTCCTGTTCAACAGCCTCAGCCCGGTGTTCTCGTTTTCGCGATGACACCGGAAAAGAAAAGTAAAAACCTCTCATTCAACATCCGACAAGTATCTCCACAACCCTATTCTTCGATGGCCGAAGCATTGCGTAAGCAGACCGATCCTTTACGTTTGGAAACTGTAGTTGTTGCGAGTGGCACAGAAAATTATCCTCTCACTGAGACTGTCTTACCCGTTCTTGTGCAGAAATATGTTCAGGGATTGGGATTTGGAGAAGAGAATTGAACTTGGAAAAGTAATTTTCTCCATTTCTTATCTCCGAAACATATAAATAGTGCTTTTCCTTATTCTACAAAAAAGAGGTTAACGATGAAACATATCATTTCGATACTTATTCTGATCACATTTAGTCTATCATTTGTTTCCGCACAAACAGGAAATATCAATCAGCCTAGCGATCCGAACCAGAATCCTAATCCGGGACAAACCATTGATCCTCGACAAGCCGGTGATTTTCTCCAACAGTCCGGGTTAGGTGACATCACCAATCAACTCGAAAGTACAGTTCAACCTTTAATCAAGCTGGCAGAATATATTCTCGGGGGATTATTTGGTCTCTATATTCTTCTGACGCTCATTCGTATTCATTACGAGCGGAAAAAAGTAAACCTCTTGAAAGACATCAAATACGATCTGGATAATATCAGCAAACACTTTGGTGTATCTCATTCTGCTTATCGCAAGGGTTTTTTTGGTCGTCTTTGGGCGAAAATGAGAGGTAAATAAATCCCCTCACGATGAACATTGAAATTACTTCTGACGTTTTTTCTCGTGTTCATCCTAAACTGAATATTGTTTTTCTTCATCTCAAGAACGTCGATAACAGCAGTAAATGCCAAGAAGCAGGTCATCTTCTCCATGACATTGATGATGCCTTGCGTCTCATCTTTCATAAAGAGACGATTAAAAATCATATGCTCATCGCTCCCTGGAGCGTTGCTCAACAAGAGTTCGGGAAAGATGCCAAACAGTATCACACTTCCGTTGAGCACCTCCTCAAAGATGTTCTTCGCGGTAAGAATCTGCTGGCAAAAAACACTCTTACTAATCTCGTTCAGTTTATCTCCTTAAAGTATATCGTTCCCGTTGCCGTTGATGATTGTGCCACAATAAACGGCAACCTCCACTTTACGACGGCGAGCGGTAAGAGGAAGATTGGTATTCTTCGCAGTCTTAAAAAAGGCGAAGTCTATTATCATGACGATCAGAACATTCTCGGCGCTAAATTAGATTTTTGGAAGAATAGTAAGACCATTCCCACCGTCAAGACTAGAGAAGCGCTGATTCATCTTGAACTCTTGCCGCCGATTACCACAGAGATGCAGAAAGAAATCGTCAGTGAATTAAAAGCATTAGTTGAAGATTTCTGTCATGCTAAGGTTAACGTATTTGTTTTGAATCAGAAGAAAAGAAAGATAAAAATATAAATTTTTAACAACCAATAATTAATCTTTCCCTCCCAGATATAAAAAACGATTTGCTTTATACACTTCTGGAATCGTTTCTTCAACTTCACAATAATGGCAGTTTAACACTCTTGTTCCATTTACATCTAACACATCATGCTTAGGAGTAATATGTTCTTTCTTAACATTGGTTGCGCAGCCATCATTTCCACAATGGACAAGTCCCTCAATACTTGATCCTAATACCGGTCGTACCTTGCGTGAAACCATTCCACTTTTGACAAAACTCACAGAAATCTCCGGCGCAATTAATGCCATCGCCTCATATTGTTTTTCCGTTAATTCGTAGTGACCATGGATCTTTATCATATCCTTCCTTCGTTCCCCATTGTGAGTTGGCATATGATTCGAAATAACCATCGATACCGAATCATGTTCTAAACCTAAGACTCCCGCCAGTCGTCTTCCCATTCCCTCCGGGACATGATCCAAAACAATACCTTCATTTTCAATATAACCCGAACGTGGGTTACTAATCTTTTTTCGTTCGTGGTCTATTGTGAGGTCAACGAGAGATACGCCTTCTTTTTGTCGTAAGTTTGTTTTGGGATACACCATTCCAATTCTTTCTAATCCTAATGCTAATCCGGCGATTCTCACATAAGGACCATTCGCCGCTTGGAAACTAGTGAAATTTTTGGGATGAAAAATAAGGTCGTAAGCAATCTCTTCAAACGTTTCCGCATCAACAGGCAGTGGGTGTAACAAATATGGTGCCGAGATTCCGAGACGATCATAGCGCGCTTGTGTTTGCTGTCCCACCTCTTTTATTGTCAACAAATCTTCTCCCGCGCCAACTCGTTCTTTCTGCGGTCGCGAGTGGTAGGCAATTAGTGCCGCGCGCATTGCTTCCTCGAAATTCTCGCCATGATTCTCCATCTTCACGCCACGTCGTTTCAATTCTTCCAAGCGGTGTTTTGGCGGTCCAAACCGATTAGGATGAGCAAAATGTAAAGTCCAATCAAAGTGATGGGCAACGGACATTAATGAGGCATTTGTCCTTCCATATTTTAAATCGTTGAGAAGAGCAATATCTAATTCCTCTAATTCTTTTCCCTCTGATCGCGCAATCTCGCGGATCGTCATTAAATCGAGCAGACATTGTGTCGGATGTTGATTCTTGCCATCTCCACCATTAAGAATCATCGGGACACGATAGGAATAAGGTTTACCCATTTGCTGATGCTGAGCTCTGACCAGCTCATACTTCAGTTGAAGATATTCTTTTGTCCAGCGGGGCATTCCTTCTGTCGTTGTGCGCATCACTAGCGCATTAAAACCATTTCCCGCAAACATCGTCGCTGTTTCTGCCCACGTTTCTCCTTTCTTTAAAGAAGTGTCGTCTGCGGAAGAGAAGCCGTCAGCATACCCTCCCGCCATCGCCACCGCCGTTTTGAAAGAATAATGTGTTCGCGTACTATTTTCGACAAACATCATTGCCGTCTTTGTACCTTTTAATACTGTTTCTAAACTTCTTCCATATTTTCTTTTGAATGTATTTCCATACGCGCGATCGTGGACTGCTTTCTTCACGTCATCCGCAACGTCAAGAATAGTGACAATCTGCTCTTTTGAGAAATCCCTCATTGAAATTATATCAAACATCAAAAAGAAAACATTCCATTCCATACTTAAATACTTTTCTCCACCCGAAAATATATAAAGAATCGATCTTTCTCGAGATGTATGGATTTCAAAGAACAAATTGTAACTCTTTTGGTTAAAGAAACAGGATTAGCTAAAGAGGAAATCGAGCGCATGGTTGTCGTTCCACCAGATCCTAAGTTAGGTGATTATGCTTTTCCTTGTTTTAAACTGGGAAAAAATCCTAAAGAAGCAGCGGAGAAATTACAGAAGCAAATTAAATTGCCCCACTTCTTGTCAAAAATAGAAGTAGCTGGTCCCTATCTTAATTTCTTTGTGAATCAAAGTCTCTTAACGGAGCAGACGTTGAAAGCAATTGCTACTCAGAAAGCAACATATGGATCTGGAAAATCTCGTAAAAATATTGTCCTCGAATTTTGTAGTCCCAATACCAATAAACCGCTCCATCTCGGCCATATACGTAATATGAGTTTAGGTGATGCTCTGGGAAAAGTAATCTCCTTCCAAGGTGCCACTGTCCATCCTGTAGAGATTGTCAACGATCGTGGAGTGCATATTTGTAAGAGTATGTTAGCCTATCAGCGCTGGGGAAATGAGAAAAAACCCGATAAAAAATCTGATCACTTTGTTGGTGATTATTATGTTCTCTTCGCCAAGAAAGCTAAAGAAGACCCCGCTCTTGAAGAAGCAGCGCAGAAAATGCTTCTAGCCTGGGAACAGGGTGACAAAGAAGTAAGAGCTGTTTGGAAAAAGATGAATAAGTGGGTATTGGATGGTTTTAGTCAGACTTATAAACGCTTTGGGATAAAATTTGAAAAAGAATATTATGAATCGCAATTATACCTCCTCGGAAAAGACATTGTCATGGACGGTCTTAGGCGGGGAATCTTTGTCAAAGATAAGAAGGGCGCAGTGATCGCTCCTCTCGAAAAAGAAGGTTTAACGAATAAAGTAGTACTCCGCGCCGATGGAACTTCTGTTTATATCACTCAAGATTTGTACCTCGCTCAAAAGAGGTTTGAGGATTTTCATTTTGATGAAATGATCTATGTTACCGCAACTGAACAGAATTTAGCATTCAAACAATTGTTTAGAGTATTGGAACTTCTTAAAAGACCGTATGCTGGAAAATTAGTTCATTTTAGTTACGGAATGGTAAATCTTCCCAGCGGACGAATGAAGTCTCGTGAGGGTACTGTTGTTGATGCCGATGATTTGATTGACGAAGTTTCAGCGCTAGCATTAAGTGAAGTTGAGAAAAGGTATACTACTCTTTCTCTAGTTGAAAAGAAACGACGTGCAGAATGTATTGCTCTGGGTGCAATTAAGTTTTTTATGCTTCGAACTGATGCTGTTCGTGATATTATTTTCAATCCCGAAGAATCACTCAGCTTTGAAGGTGAAACCGGACCGTATTTACAATATACTCATGCTCGTGCCTGTTCTATTTTAAGAAAAGCGGGTAAGGTTAGTGGAAAAGTAAATTATAATTTCTTTAAGGAAGATTCTGAGTTGAGATTAGTTAAATTGTTAACTGATTTCCCGCTCAAAGTTAAAGAGGCAGCCGATCATCATAAGATTCATGTCCTGTGCCGCTATCTCCTCGATTTAGCCCAATCGTTCAATGAATTTTATCATGCCGTTCAAGTTATTTCTGATGAGAAGAAAGTGATGAAAGCCCGTCTCGTCCTCGTCGATGCTGTGCGTCAAGTCCTGGCCAATGGTTTAGGCTGTTTGGGAATAGAAGCGTTAGAAGAAATGTAGAAAAATTGTTTGAGTTTTTGTTAGTCGTTTATCTCAATCTCATCGCCATTTCTAACGCTGCGCTGCCGTTAGCGTAGGATGGACCAAGTCGTAATAACGGTAGAAATGGCAGTTTCCTGTAAATGTTAACCGAAGAACTACTTTCAGCACAAGCGGTATAAGCCATAACTGCTCCCTGCTCGAGTCCTCGGCGAATTCTTTCTTCCACGAGTTTTGAACCAATTCCCTTTCCTCGATACCGTTGATCAACACAGAGATTATCGAGATAGACATCATTATCTAATACCGGGAAATTGCTATTAGTCAATTCGTTGTCAAAGAATTCCATTACAATCTCTCCTTCGAATTCTTACTGTACACCCCTGCAATAACCAAGGAGCGCATCCTCTCGATCGCTCTTTCTCCTTGCCCAGTACAACGTCGTTTCCATTTGTTCTCTAAACTGATCTTCGGCGATTGTAGCGTATGTTCCAAGTCCTAAGACCAGACTATCTTCAACAGCAACGACCGTATTTGTTGGTGAAAGTAACTTTGAGAACTTCTCTTCTTTTTCTTCAAAATGGGGGCCATCATAATCTTTAAAACAACTGCGATACAGAGGTATGACTTGTTCTCGGTCAGTTTCTTGATATGATCTTACTATGAACGATTGTTCTCCTATCATCATGCATCCTTTCCCCACGGGAAATAAACACCTAAACCATGACTTGTGAAATAATCAACTAACATCGGATCTTTGGCAAAAAGACAATATGTTTTGACTTTGCTCGCTCCTTTTTCTAATAAGTGTTCTTTTCCTGTTTCCAAACTTAATCCTGTTGCCGTTTGGTCGTCAACGAGAAGGATTTTCTTTCCGGCAACATCTGTCACACAGGGTTCTTTGACGACAGCTTGCTGTCCCATTTTTGTAATTGTTCTAGCGATACTCTGCGATGCGTCGGAATAGTGAGAGACTTTCATATATCCAACCATACTAACACCAAGACATTGAGCAACATACCGAGCGATGAGTGCTCCTCCACTCTTTATCCCGATAATTACTTCTGGTGTATATCCTAATTGAATATCTTCCGTTCCCTTTCGGATGAGGGACTCTACATCCGCCCACGTATGTTTATGTGTATTAAACATTTCGCGTGGTACAACCGTTTTCAACAGTTGTCGAACAGCCCAATCAAGTGTTCTATCATACAATGGCATCCCCGATCGATCTCGCTTCTTTGCTAACAATTCTTCCAGTGCAGGATCAAACCAGCTCGGTGAAGGTTCGTATTGTGTCATAATCTAACTAAAAATGTCGTGTCTTTTAAAATCTAGCGTTAAATTTCCATAATTATTTTAAAACAACCCATTATTTCCCTATCATGTCAACCTCCAGTCCTTTGTGTCAACTCAATGGCGGCTGCATGGGCTGCTGCGGCCACGACTTCGGAAGTAAAGAACAGATGCAACAAGCAATCACTGAAAACACCCAAGAATTCAACACAGCACATCCACAAACCGAACAACAATTTCTTACTTTCCGTGACCGCGCTCATCCGTTTGATCTGCGCTATGGCGTCTGTCGTAATTTGATCGAAGAAAAAGGCTGCCATCTCTGTCCACTTCATCCCACGCGTCATCGCGGAAAAGATTTACGCATCGGACACTGTGATACTAATTATCTCTGCCAGACGGCAACACTATTCGCGGGATGGAATACTCAACAGCAGGAAGCATTTATTCACTTTATCGAAGCAAAGAAAATAGATCATCTGACCTATTCTATTGCCATGGACAATAACACCTTGTTAAAAGAATTCCTCGATCAAGAAAAAATATCTGTAAAATAGTTTTATAATAGATTTTATGATCGTTTTGTCATGGATACAACAAAAAATATCTCCACCCGACGATCTTTTCTCACGGGAAGTATTATCGCCGGGTTATCTCTGGTATTACCTTCTTGTCATCGTTTACCGGTCTCTGCCGGAATTGATCTTTCCGAAAAAAATCTTGGTTCTGAAATCCGTCAATTTCACACAGAAGCAGATCCACAGAAATTAATGGGGCAAACTGCCCCGGCATTTTACCAACATAATGTCAATCCTTCTTCGCCGCGTTCGGGAGAGTATCTTGGTCCACAGGAGTACAAAGGTAAAGTTGTTTTCGTTAACCTCTGGGCGAGTTGGTGTGGTCCTTGTCTCGGAGAATTACCAGAGTTTGCTTCTTTTCAGGAAGCCCATAAAGATGATGTTGCTGTTCTCGCCTTAGAAGCAGATTCAACAAGCGATTGGCATGAAGTGGATTTTCGGACATACCACTTTCCAGTTCTCGAACAAAAAGGAAAACCGCCCTTTGATTTTTCCGTGTGTACAGCAGACTCTTGTACGATTTATCGTCAAAACGCAGAATATCCTCATCTTGGACCAGTTGTCGCGGATTATCTTTATGGTGTTTCTAATTATCCTACCACATTTGTCATTGACCGTCAGCAGATTGTACGGGAGTTCGTTGTCGGGGGAATGGAGCGGGATGATTTAGAAGATCTGTTGAAGAAGTATCGATAAAGTTATATAATTGAAATTATTTCTGAAGAAGATGGTTAAAATTCCTCTTGGTTTTGTCAAAGATCGCAATTCTACAGTAGAGAAAGGTGAAGAAGAAAAGATCGTTCTTCACGGAATTGATGCTGAGTTTGATAAGATGGTTTCTGTCTTGCAGTTAGAAAAGAAACAACTCGTCAAAGATCTTAAGTTGGAAAAGAAAATTAAGAAAGAGTTAGTTCGAATTCACAAACAGATTCAAAAATTAGGACAAGAAATTCAGAAGCGACAGACTCTTCTCGCTCAAGTCTATGCTATTCAGAAAGACAATCCAAAGAGAGCACTAGAGCTACTCGTGGAAATAGATCGGATCGATGATGATCTCGAGCCAAAATTTAAACTTCTCTATGATCAGTTAGAAAAACATGCTCTTGTTGAACTTTCTCTATTATACAAAGGCGTCGATCTCTCTAAAGAGGAAGTTATTGCCATTCGGGGTATAGCAAATACGATGAGTGTTCGTCTGACTCAGTTAAAAAATCAAGTAACTAAATCGGAGAAAGACAATATTCGTCAGAATATCATTTCTCAGAACCCTTCTCTTAAGTAATTTCTCGCGTCTTTTCAGCGTAGAAATCTTTATAAATAACCCCCCTTTTTGTTAATACCATGGTTAAATTACGTAAGTTTTCCGCATATCAGAAACTAGAACGACCGTATACGAGAATCAGTAAGTATACCAAGAAAAACTTCGTTCGCGGTGGTTTTCCAGCTCTTAAGATCACTAAATTCGACATGGGCACGCCTCAGAAACAATATGACTCGGTTGTCCTCTTAAATTCCAATGATAGTATGAATGTTCGTCAGAATTCTCTGGAATCTGCGCGTATGACTTCCAACCGCTTGTTAGAGAAAACACTTGGTAAAGAATACCATTTACGGGTCAAAGTCTATCCTTTTCATGTTCTTCGTGAAAATGCTCTTGCTTCTGGTGCCGGTGCTGACCGTTTAAGTACGGGTATGAAATTGGCCTATGGCAAGCCTGTAGGAACCGCTGCTCGTGTCCGAGAAGGTCAAACTCTGATGGAGCTCCGCATTAACAAAGCAAACATTACTGTTGGTCGTGAAGCGATGCGACGCGCCGCGAGAAAATTCCCTTGCTCTTGTAAGATTATTGCGCAATAAGAATCTTTTTTAACACTTTAATATCTTCTTCCCTAATGTGCGTGAATGTCAACGCTATTTTCAATTTCTCTTTTTCTAAGAACGATTTAATTTTATACGTTGAATAATTACAGAAAGAAGTTGTTGGTCTAAGAGAAATTCTAAACTTTGTCTTTTTTACTTTTGGTACAAATAAAGAGAATTCTTCTTTTCTTTCTTTAATGATCTTTGTGTTTTTGTTAAATTTGTTAATCGTTATCGGTTCAAAAGAAGAATAATCAGAGTCAGCTAACGCCACACCCACAATGATTTTCGGTTTCTCTTTGAGAATTAATCTAAAGAATCTTTCTAAATCTTCTTTCAATCTTCCTAAAACGAAAACATCTCCTACTTCCCTCTTCAATTCCTCTTGATAGGGAAAAGTCCGGAAAGTGTAAACTAATATCTTTCTCAAGATTTCACTCTCTTTCTTTCATCTCTCGCTTCAATTTCTCCAACTTTTTCTCTACCTCACTTAATTCATGAGCCGGTTTGTGATCTTTTCCTTCTTCTTTTCTTCCGTGTGCAGCCCGTTTTATCATTTCCATTTCTTTTTTCTTCTCTTGTCCACTCCTTTTTGGAGTAAAGAGGCGTCCTAACAACGACGCTGGCTTCTTCTCCCCATGTTCTAATTCCCAATCAATATTCTCTAGCTCTTGATCTATAATCTCTTTTCTTTCTTCTCGCTGTTCTCGTTCTTGTTTAAATGGTGAAAGTCCTCTCGTAACATTTACTTTTTGCATTGGTGCCGTTTCCATCTGTCTTAATTTTTGTTCCACTGTTAGTAACTCTTTCGCTCGTTTTGGATTTGTTTTCCACAACCTTCTACCAGAACCAAGTCTCTTTTCTCTTTGTTCTAAGGCTCGATTGATTTCTTCTAGTTCTCGATCTATTGTTAATCTTCGTTCTTTTTCCTCTTCGTGTTCTGGGATGCTTCGTGGAACTTCTCTTCTCACGTTTACTCTTCGTTGGAACAGCGAATCCATTCCCGCTAATTTCTCCTCTACCTGAAGTAGTTCCGGTGATCGTCTGACTCCTTCTTTCCTTCGCTGATTATCTCTTCCCAAACCATTTTTAGTGAGTAGTGCATCCACGTTCTGATATTCTTTTGAGAGTTGTAGTTGATTAACACTTGAATGCCTTGTCTGCTGGCGGTCGGGAAGCGTCGTTCTCACTTTCTTCATGCTGAACGGCTTCTCTACTTCTTTAATCGCCTGATCTATCTCTACCAATTCCGCTGATGATTTCACTTCTCGCTGTTTAATCGGTCTCTGCTCTCGCAGCACATCTCTGATATCCGTTTCTCTTCCATAGACATTCACGGTAGAAACGTTTGTCAGCACTTTTCCTTTTCTCTGTTGTGCTTCTCTCTCCACATCCGCCAAGCGTTGTTCAACTGTTTCTAATTCCCGAGCGTGCTTCTCATTTCTTACTCCACCTTTGCCACTCCCTATTGCTACTTCTCGCACAGCTGCCCTTCCCATTTTCCGTTCTTCTCTACTTTTCCAGCGTGGGAAGAGACTTTCCAATAATGAACCCGATCTTTTTTCTGCCTGTTGTAATGTTCTCGTGACTTGATCTAACTCCTTATCGAGCAGCGCTCTTCTTTCTTTTCCTTGTTCTTTTTCTGGTATCGTACTTGCGGTTTCTCTTTTAATCTTCATTCTTAGAGGGAACATTGTCTCAACCTGAGCAATCTTATTCTCCACTTGACGTAATTCTGGCGAAGATCTAGGAATATTTATTCTGCGTTTGCGCAGTGTTTCCTGTATCTCTCCTTTTAATAGTTGGTCCACATCATGATACTCCTGTGATAATTTTCGTAACTCTTCAACTACTGCGCTTTGGCGTGGAGGTATTGAAGAAAGAATAGTTGTTCTGATATTTTTCTTCTGCGAGAACGGCTTCTCCACTTCTTGAATCGCCCGATCTATCTCTGCCAATTCCGCTGATGATTTCACTTCTCGCTGTTTAATCGGTCTCTGCTCTCGCAGCACATCTCTGATATCCGTTTCTCTTCCATAGACATTCACGGTAGAAACGTTTGTCAGCACTTTTCCTTTTCTCTGTTGTACTTCTCTCTCCACATCCGCCAAGCGTTGTTCAACTTCTCCCAGTTCCCCAAACTGTCTCTCATTTCTTCCCCTCATTTTGTCGTTGATTCTCACTACATCTCGTACTGCTGCTCGTTCCATTTTCTGTTGTTGTTTACTCTTCCAGCCTGGAAAAAGACTTTCTAACAATGAACTTGGTCTTTTCTCTGCCCGCTGTAATGTTCTCGTGACTTGATCTAATTCTTTATCCATCGCCACTTTTCTTTCTTTTTCTTGTTCTTTTTCTGACATCGCACTTGCCATCTCTCTTTTGATCTTCATTCTCTCTGGCAGCATCGTTTCAACTTGCGCAATCTTTCTCTCGACATTGAGCAGTTCTGGTGATAATATTGGAGCAGTCATTCTGCGCTTGCGCAGTGTTTCTTGAATTTCCCCATTCAATAATAACTCTACATTTCGATACTCCTCTTTTAGTCGTCTTAACTCTTCGACTGCGGCGTTCTGGCCTGCCCGAATGGAAGAGGGACTGCTCGTTCTTACATTTTTCTTTTGCCAAAATATTTTTTCGACATCTTTAATTTCTCTCTCTATTTTTTCTAATTCTGGTGATGATTTTACTTCCTCTTTTTGTCGTGGTCTTTGTCTTCGTAATACTTCTCCTAGTTCACTCTCTCTTTCATAGACATTAACACCATCCATGTTAGCAAGAACTTTTCCTTTTAGTTTTCCCGTTCCTCTCTCTACACTTGCCAGTTGCCGTTCGATAGCTTTTAATTCTGCTGTTGGCTGAACTACTCTCTGAAGAGTCGTCGCGATCTTATTCTCGCCAATGCTTCCCAAATTTCGCTCAATTTTAGATTTTTCTTTTTCTAGAAAGAGTATTTCTCGTATCGTTTGCTTGCCCCGTTCTAACAACGTAGGAATATCCCTTCGTACGTTCACATTCTCTTCTTTGATCCTATCAAGACCAAATATCTTTCGTTCAATTTCTATTAACTCCGGGCTTGCTTTTAGTTGTTTTCGTTCTCGATCAATTCTCCTAACCGCAAGCGTTGTCCTCTTTGCATCTTTTCCATTTGCGCTATTGACTGCAGAGAATAATCTTTCCAGGAGAGATGCTGGTCTTCGTTCTCCTCCCATCAATGTCTTTGTCACGCTTTCCAATTCTTTATCAATCACCGTTTTTCTTTCAGATGCAACCGTTGTCGCTGGATGATAGGAGGAGAGGAGCGTTCTAATCTTTGTTCTTTGCAATTCTGTTTTCTCAACCTTCTCGATGGCGCTTTGAACTTTCAATAATTCTTTATCTAATATCTTGTATCGATCTGGTTGTGGAATGATCTGCGGAGGAATGATACGAGATACTTCTTCTCCCCTTCCGATCTCTCTTTTAGTGAGAAGTTCTTCTTGCCGTAACAGTCCGCTAATTTCTTCTTTTTCTAACGAAGATAAGCGTTGATTGAGGGTCGATAACTCTTTCTCGAAGAAGAGTGAGCGAATACTCTGTGGCAGCAGTGTCACTTTTCTTCTTGGAACTGCTCCTGTGAAAGGCTTGTGCTGGATAACTCCCATGGCCATCCGTCGTAAGTAGACAATACCAACAACGCTGAAAAAGGCGAGCACCAAGAACAGAAGTCCATCAATAAGATAAGTGCTATAGATTTGTTTTTTTTGATTGAACGTGGCAAAGACTGCTCTTCCGGTTACGGCAAAACCCGTGAGGAGGGAGAGATCAAAGCCTTCTTTGACATTGCCCGAACCAAAATCAACGGTGTAATCGTTCTCTGCAACGATCTCTCCATTCTCATAAATCTTTAAGCTGACGGGAAGCGTACCACTATATGCCTGCGGATCATACGATAGTTCTTGGGCAAAGATGGTGTTTTGCGTAATGGAGTATGGTCCAAACATTTCAGAATAGCGTGAACTGGGAAAGAACAACGACTGCCGTTCATTAATATTAAATTCCAAGAGATATTTCTTCTCTGAAGTAGGAGTATCATCTGGACTTTTTGGAATCAGAATATACGTGTCGATAATACCTTGTTGTGGGTCGACATGTAACGCCGTTCCGATTCTTACGTTTTCTTTAACATCGACTTCTTTTGCCAGAATTTCTTCCCCTTCCGTTGCAAACGAGAGTGTTACTGGTTTAGGAGTTAACGTGATTGGCAGACGAATATCATATTCCGTTGTTAGATTCTGTCCCGCCGGAACAATCGTTTCTTCAGCGTTGAGAATCCCTGTCTTTAACAATGCACCAGTAGTGTGTCCTCCCGAATACGATACCGATCCATCGACGGTTGGCAGGAAGAACAATCCTTTCTGCGGCGCCAGTGTCTTCGTCGTCGAGATGAACTGTACTCTTTCTTCTTCCACTTTCTTAATCGTCTCGATCGTATCATCGACGTTCTGCTGTACTTTATCCTCACTGACAACCTGTTTCGTTAATTCTTCATTCTGTTTTTTCTGTTGTTCTAATACAACATTGATCTTCTCTTCTGCTTCTGCGACGGTTTTTACTTTTTCGATTTCAGTCACTAATGTTTTGACTTCACTACTCTGTTTATCTAGTGGTCCAAGAGCTTCTCGTAATGTCATTCTCGCTTCGTCAATCGTTTTTACCGTTTGTAGTTGTAATTTACTCTTTTCGATGGTCGCGATATTTCGTGTCGTTGTTTCTCGTGCTATGCTGACTCTCTTAGCTTCTACTGTTGACTTGGTCTGTTTTTGCAACAGTGCTGCGCGTATTCTTTGCTGGACTAATTCTTTTGTTCGTTGTTCATTGGCAAGTTTTATTGGGCTTCTATCTTTCACTGATGGCGCAATGCGAATTGCTTTAGTTCCTTTATTAACGAATGTAACGCCTACTTTTCGCAGATTCACGATCGAGCGTCTTTCTACAGGTCTTGCTGGGAGTGGTCCAATTGCTCTCCCTGTTAATGCCGTCTGTAATGGCGTTGGTCGCTGTTCTTGTGTTACCGTGGCTACTGCCGCAGGCACGACATTAATATCAAAGCGCTGATCGCGAAGTAATTGCTGGACTTCTTCAGCGGTGGCGATTGCTTGTTCGGTTGTTGTCGACTTGGTAGATTCACCAGTTCCTGTTGACGTTTCACCTGTACCCGTATCTGTACCTGTACTACCTCTTCCAGTACCACCGCCTGTGCTCGTTCCGCCTGTGTTCGGGGTAGGGGTTGGAGTAACCGCACTTATTGTAAACGTTTGCGTAGCGGAAGTATTTGTTAACAACACGGCATCAGCGCAAGTCACATTCCAAGAATAAGTGCCGACCGCTAAATTGTCAATCGAAATATTTGTCTGCGTTCCATTGGATGTAGCAATGTTTGATTGATTTACAATTCCATTCACTGTCAGATTACAACTCATTGTTGACGACAGCGCATCCATTGCCGTCCAATTAAAGCGCATCGTTGTTGATGTTTGGGAGGCGGCGTTGCTTGGCTCGTTCAATGTAATATTATTCGGCGCAGTTCTATCTACCACAAACGTCGTTGAAACAGAATTATTCATATTTCCCGCCGTATCGTTAGCGAAAATAGTTACCGTTCTGTTCCCTTCAGCGATCCCGCTGCCAATCGTGATACTAAAATTATAAAGCGTGCCGTTCGTTGCCGATGGCGTGACATTTACTAATCCGTTTGTTCCATTTTCAATTTGAAATCGCACGACGTGAATTGCTGTTCCACTGCCATTGGAAATGCTGGCATTGAAAATAACGGTGTTTCCTGTTGTGAAATTCTGTCTGCTTAGCGGAGTATTAAATCCCTGCGCGTCGGGTGCGGTTCGATCAATCGTAAACGTGACAAGTGAACTATTTGCATTCCCCAAGGAATCATTAGCAGTAACAAGGACATTAAATGTCCCTTCATTCATTGTTGTGTTTGTAAAGTTCCAATTTGTATAATTCCCTAAATTTGATCCAAAAGCGGAAGAGTTAACAGCAACTCGATCCGCGGTCGTATCACCCGCCGTTCCTTCCAGTGACATCTTGCTTGTTGAATGATTGGAATTGTTGATCGGTAGTGTTATTGATAACGCCGGATTCGTCGTATCGATCGTAAAATTATTTGTAATTGAAACATTGCTTAAGCGAACGGAATCATTACAATTAACACTCCAGTTATGATTCCCATCAACCAGAGAACGACTCGCCACTTGATTTACCGTTGATCCATTTGCGGCGCTGATTGCCGTAATATTCACCACCGCATCAACAATGAGCTCACACAACAGCGTGGGACTCAGACTATCATTCACTTGGAAACTAAATGTTGGAACATTCTTTGAAATATTACTTTTCTCTGTAAGATTATATAACTGAATAACCTTCGGCGCAGTTTGATCAACCACAAACGTCGTCGAAACGGAATTATTCATATTTCCCGCCGTATCGTTAGCGAAAATAGTTACCGTTCTGTTTCCTTCAGCAATACCGCTGCCACTACCAATTGTAATACTAAAGTTGTTGAATGCGCCGGATGACGACAGATTTACTAATCCATTTGTTCCGTTCTCTAGCTGAAATTTTAATCCCTGAAGGTCTGTTCCACTATCGCCAGGAATAGTTGCGTTAAACACCACCGTATTTCCCGTGGTGAAATTCTGTCTGCTTAGTGGTGAGTAAAATCCCTGAACATTCGGCGAAGTCCGGTCAATCGTAAACGTGATCATTGAGTTGTTTGTATTTCCTGCCGTATCACTCGCCGTAACAAGAACATTAAATGTTCCTTCATTCATCGTCGTATTGGTAAAGTTCCAATTAGCATACGTTCCAAGATTGGATCCGAACGCGGTATAATTTACAGAGATGGTATTTTGGTTGGCATCACTCGCCGTTCCCTCGATCGACATCTTATTCGACGAATGATTAGAGTTATTGATTGGAAGGGTGATTGAGAGCTGGGGATTGATCGTATCTCCTTCAATAGTTCGATAACTCGTGAAGCGAGTGACATTAAATAACGCCAGTCCACTCGTATAATTGAGAAACGTACAGGTCGTAGCAGGACAAGATTGGAACGTTCCGTTGTCGGCGACGTCAACTTGAAGACTAATATTCGCGAACGGAAGATTGAATAAAGAAAGGTTTGCCGAGACATTAAATATCGCTTGGCTGCTAGAATTAACAAAAATAGAATTATTGCTAATATTAATATCACGGGAGAGATTCTTGAATGATGTAAAATTGTTAATCCAATCAATTTGTCCATATCGTTTATCTTTCAGTGAGAAATAAAATTGGCCGACCCGGGAATTGGTTAAGTTAATTGCCGTATAATTATTATTCAGATCAAAAAAACTTCCGTTGTGGAAGATCGAGAATCTTCCTCCAGGGGAGATAGAGAGATTACTGTTAGAGATATTAAATGTTGACGTGTTTAACGTGACATTTGCCGTTGTTCGAATCAGCGTAACATTGAATCCCGTAAGATTAATAAATTCAAACGCGGAGTTCGCCGCAGTTTTAAAAGATCCTAACGTGATAAAGTCAGCGCTATCAAAGAGCATCCCCTCGCCAATCCACGCGCTACTGCCATCAGTATCAACGAAGAAGATTGTTCCCGCTTCTCCTCTTTTCCCTCCCTCATTACCAGTTCCTCCACTAACCAGGCTGTTTGATAGAGTGCTAACATTTGTCTCGTTGAAATAAATGGCAATCCTCCCTCCCGCTCCTCCACCCCCATCTACTATTCCTGATCCATTATATCCCGCTCCCCCTCCCGCCGTAAATCTTCCCGTTCCCGTCAAATTGTAGGTGCTAACCCAGATACTTCCTCCCGATCCTCCACCACCAGAATACGTTCCAAGTTGACCGTAGGATCCATTTGTGATGATTTGACCATTATTCAACAATTGA